>Ga0335085_10000955_pt1 | contig 69261 bp, 45 predicted proteins | sample Lox_Sample_45_FD_206712 | JGI IMG/M metagenome (GOLD analysis project Ga0335085, IMG submission 206712) | Soil microbial communities from Loxahatchee National Wildlife Refuge, Florida, United States - Lox_Sample_4.5 | ecosystem: Environmental > Terrestrial > Soil > Wetlands | place: USA... | reverse complement strand
GCGCCCAATTCATTCGATTTGCCGAGAAGCTCCGCGGCATTCGTCGTTGCCGTGCGTAATGCCTGCTCCGGCGTCATGCCCGCCTTCACAAACCAGCCGAGTTCGCGCGTGTTTTGCCCAAACATCGTGTAGATCGCATCCGAGCCCATCGCGAACTTCACTCCGGCCTTGTTCGCTTTTCGCGCGGTCTCCAGATTCCGCTGGATGAACGCTTTCGTCTTCTCTTGAAATCCATCCGCGTAACCAATCTTCTGCCAGTTATCCAGGTAATAGCGATTGTGATCGATCGTGGGCACATAAAATGTTCCGTGCTTCACCATCTCCTGCATCGTGGCGTCGTCCATGTCCGTAGCATGCTCCAGCGAATCCGTCCCGGCGCGCACAGCGTCGCGGGCGCCATCCGGTCCATAGGAGTGAATGGCGATCTTCTTTCCGAACTGGTGGGCCGCGTCCACGGCCGCTTTGACTTCCTCGTAGGAATACGTTTCGAACTGCGTGGTGTCGTCGTCGGTGCCCGTGGAAGCGTACATCTTAATCACGTCCGCGCCGGCGGCGACCTGCTGGCGCACCGCGCGCAGAACTTCCGGCACGCCATCGGCGATGCCGCCTTGCGGAGGGTTGAAGCCTGGCTTGAAGGGGGTACTGGTGACGGTTAGTCCGTAGCCAGAGACAAACATGCGGGGGCCGATCATCTCGCCTCGGTTGATCAGGTCGCGCATGGCGATGTCTTCGTATTGATCGGCGCCGAGATCGCGCACGGTGGTGACGCCGGCCTCGAGCGTGCGCATCGCGCCCTTGCGGGCAAGAAACACTTCCACCGCCGGGGGATTGTCCACGAGCTGCTTCAGCATGGGCTTACCGGGAGTTTCGTCGGTGTATTGCGTCAGGTGCGTGTGGACGTCGATCAGGCCAGGGAGGCCGGTGAATTTCGAAAAGTCAAGGACCTGGGCGCCAGCGGGAATTTCCGAGGCGCTGGTGGTGACGGATTTGATCTTGTCATCTTCGATGAGGACGATGGCGTTGTTCCAGAGCTTTCCTTTGGCGTCCCACAGCTTCCCGAATTTCACGGCCTTCACTGTTTTGGCCGCCGGGGAAGTCTGAGTGGAACTGGTGAATGAAAAGAGCAGGATTGCAAGCAACAATGGCGCGTAGCGATGTTTCATGAGTGCACCGGAACTAGATGGAATTGCTGGCGACGCGAACTGTTTTTAGTTCATTCCGGTGAGGATTGCAACTGGGATCAGGCAGACCTTCGGCGGAAGAGCTGGTAGAAGACAAAAAGAACAAACAGCGCGACGAGGGCGCCCGTGGAATCAAGCAGCGAATCCCAGGGGGAAGCGGTACGCGACGCCACGAACGACTGGTGAATTTCATCCAGGCAGGAATACACGGCGGCGATAAACCACGCGCCAAGTCCCCAGGTCCACCGCCAGCCCGCACGGCCGGACCGGATGCCGCGATAAAGCAGCAGGAAAAAGATGAAATATTCGCTGAAATGCGCGCATTTCCGGATGAAGAAATGAATCTCTTCGATCGTGTCGCCGGAAAGGGAAGGCATCAGCCAGCGAAGGATGGGTTCGATGAAGGAGCCTGTGTGATAAGCCGAGAAAGTGTCCGTGGAGAGTCCGAAAATCACCGCGGCCCAGAGAATCGCAGGAAGCCAGGCATGCAGCCACGGAGGAATGAAGGACTTGGGAGGAACGCGGTAGCGCACCTCATCGAGGTTCGGGGCCGGGGGCGGATTGCGCCAGGGTTCGGAGGAAGGCATGCGAGAAATAGTGTCCTTTAATAGTGTAACGGAGATGTGAAAGAAGTAACTGGTGATTGGTGACTGGTGGAAGAGAAGAGGGCGGAGCAAGCTCCGCCCCTACAAATCATCAGTCACTAGTCACCAAGCTACTCCATGCGGTAATTCGGAGCTTCCTTGGTGATGACCACGTCGTGGACGTGGGATTCGCGCAGACCGGCGGAGGTGATGCGCACAAACTTGCTGACTTGCGCGAGTTCGGGCAGAGTGCGCGCGCCGACGTAGCCCATGCCGCTTTTCAGGCCGCCAACGAGTTGATCGGTGAGGCCGCTGAGCGGGCCCTTGTAAGCGACGCGTCCCTCGACGCCTTCGGGCACGGATTTGCCGCGCTCGGCGCCTTCCTGCGCGTAGCGGTCGGCGGAGCCTGCTTCCATCGCGCCGGTGGAACCCATTCCACGATAGGCTTTGAAGGTGCGACCTTGGTAGAGAATCGTTTCGCCGGGCGCTTCTTCGGTGCCGGCAAAGAGGCTGCCAATCATCACGCAGGCAGCGCCGGCGGCGATGGCCTTGGTAATGTCGCCGGAATATTTAATGCCGCCGTCGGCGATCACCGGGACGCCGGTGCCCTTCGCGGCTTTTGAAGCTTCGAGAATCGCGGTGATTTGCGGAACGCCAGCGCCGGTGACGATGCGCGTGGTGCAGATCGAGCCGGGGCCGATGCCGACTTTCAGGCCATCAATGCCGAGAGAGATGAGGTCGCGCGCGCCATCGAACGTGGCCACGTTTCCCGCGACGAGCTGCATTTCCGGCAGCCGTTGGCGGATCGCCTTGATCGCCTCCATCACGCGCTCGGTGTGGCCGTGGGCGGTGTCGATGGCCAGCACGTCGGCCTTGGCTTTGGCCATTTCGACGGCGCGCTCGAGGAAGTCGCCGGTAGCGCCGACGGCAGCACCGACGGTGAGGCGGCCGTGGTCGTCCTTAGCGGCGCGCGGATATTCGAGCTTCTTCTGAATGTCCTTCACGGTGATCAGGCCCTTGAGGTTGAAGTCCTGGTCCACGACGAGAAGCTTTTCGATGCGGTGTTTCTGGAGGATTTTTTCCGCTTCATCCAGGGTGGTGCCGACGGGAACGGTGACGAGATTATCCTTGGTCATCACCTGGCCGACGAGCTGCGTGTGATTTTTTTCGAAGCGCAAGTCGCGGTTGGTCAGAATGCCGGTGAGGCGGGTTCCGCGGGTGACCGGCAGGCCGCTGATGCGGTACTTGGTCATGATGTCGAGGGCCTGGCGGATGGTGATGTCGGGCGAGATGGTCACCGGGTCCACGATCATGCCGGATTCGGAGCGCTTCACCTTGTCTACTTCTTCGAACTGCTGGTCGATCGGCAGGTTGCGGTGAATGATGCCGATGCCGCCCTGGCGCGCGATGCCGATGGCCAGGCGCGATTCGGTGACCGTGTCCATGGCCGAGGAGGCCAGCGGGATGTTGAGCTGGAGCTTCCGGGTGAAGAACGTGGTGGTGTCGGTCTCCGTTGGCAGGACAGAGGACTTTCCCGGCAACAGCAGGATATCGTCAAACGTAAGCGCTTCGGCGATGGGACCGTCAATCATGAGTTCCTCTTTGTAGGGGCGGCTTCATGCCGCCCGGACTTGTGTAGTGGCCGGGCTTTAGACCGGCCAGGGTGCCCCACACGTCGGCTTGCCCCGAGCGTTCTTCGCGAGGGGTTTTGCGCGCGAGGGTTTTGGCAATCTTGTGCCCCAGAAATGGCGCAGCCCAGCGGGTAGCCACTGGGCTGGAGGATGAATTCAACAAATCGAAAATTTGCATCACGGTGAAACTTCTATTTTAGGGGTGGCGCAGACGCGGGTCAAGCTGGCGTGAAACGCGATGTGGTCAGTTTTCGGATTACCCGTTATCCTGCCCGGGATTTGGAAACAACGCTGATGCGGCGAAATCCATGGCGAAATTGACTGCTCTGAGCCGCTTCGCCTTCCTGCAAACAGTCAAAACGTTCGAATCACCTGGCCCTTCGCATTGAGAAACGACGGAGTAGGCGCGCCATCCTTCGTAACCTGCATGGTGATTCGTGGGCGACCATTTGAATCCATTAGCAAAACCGAGGCATTACCGTCATCGGTTCTGCCCACCCACACGCGACGGTTCTGATCGCTAATAGCCAGGCCAGCAAATCGATACGTTTTCTCGTCCACACCGGCAAGCTGAACAACCTGGTTCCCGCCGTACCGATCGAACGAAAGGCTGCCTCCGGCATCGACAACCTCGCCTTTTTCGTTCTGTCGGCCGCCGAAAATCAGCCCACCGTTCTCAGATCCCTCATCGTTGTAGAACAGCATTCCCGCCTGCGGCCTTGGCTCCCCGAACTCCGGATGTTGTTTGCCCTTCACAATCACCGGCGGCAACCGATCCTTGTTCGAGATCACCATGCGAAGCGTTCCGTCAGGCTCGACGATATCGATCCGGTGTACTTGAATTTCATCGAATTGGGTGCGGCGAACTCCAGCACGAGATAGCAGCACCACCGCAAATGCCATACTCAGCACGGCCGAGTATACGATCAGAAACTGCTGGCCGACTCGCTTCATGATCCTGCCCTCCTATTGCTGAAACAGGTGTGCCGAGGCTAGCATTCAGCCGCAGCTTGAGAACATAGTACCTTTCATCCCAGTTCGGAACGAGAGCGGCCCGCCTCAGAAGGCGGGCCCTACCAGCTTGCGTCGTCCGCAGTGGTCGCTTAGAGTCGCAATATGGGCCTGAATTCTCAGGATTTTGAGCCGCATGGGTGGCTGCGGAATGGGCATTTGCAGACCATTGCGGGGACGTTTGTGCGGCGCACGTTTGCGGTGCCGCCGGGAGAAGAGCGGTTGTTTCGCGTGGATGCGGAGACGCAGTTGAAGGCGTATTGCCATTGGCAGATAGAAAAAGGAGGAGAAGGGGAAGGCGGGAAGAAAAGAGAAGAGGGAAGAGAAGAGGAAAGAGAAAGGCCGCAGGGCTCGAAGACTCGACCTGCGCTACAGGAGGTGCGGCGGGATTTGCCGGTGATTGTGGTGGTGCACGGGCTGGAAGGGTCGAGCGAATCGAATTACATGTGGGGCATCGCCGACAAGGCCTGGGCGCGGGGGTTCCATGCGGTGCGCATGAATCAGAGGAACTGCGGCGGAACGGAACGATTGACGCCGACGCTTTACAACAGCGGGCTGAGCGGGGATTACCGAGCGGTGTTGCTCGAGTTGATTGCGGGAGGGTTCGAGCAGATTTATTTCGCGGGTTATTCGATGGGCGGGAATCTGGTGACGAAGATGGCGGGGGAGTGGGGATCGGCGCCGCCGAAAGAGTTGCGCGGGGTTTGCGCGGTGTGCCCTTCGATGGATCTGTCGGCGTGCGCGGATGCGCTGGAGGAGGCGGAGAATTTTCTCTACCAGCGGCATTTTGTGAAGGGATTGATGGCGCGGTATCGCAGGAAGGCGGAGCTGTTCCCGCAGCGGTATTCGAAGGATGGCTTCGGTCCGGTTCGGACCGTGCGCGAATTCGATGACAAAATCACTGCGCCGCACTTCGGTTACCGCGACGCGGAAGATTATTACCAGCACGCGGGAGCGAAGCGGGTGATCGGCGACGTGAGCGTGCCGATGCTGGTGATTACGGCGAAGGACGATCCGTTCGTGCCCTGCGAGGCGCTGGTGCGGGCGGGCGTCGAGAAAAATCCGCGCGTGAAATTTTTGGCGCCGGAGCACGGCGGGCATTGTGGGTTTATTTCGAAGTGGCAGGGGGCAGAGAGATTCTGGGCGGAGGAGCGAATCGTGGAGTTCGTGGAAGAACGAAGTGGGGAAGTAACGAAGTAAAGAAAAAACAGAGAAGAGAGCCCAACGCGGAGACGCCGAGGGCGCAGAGAAAAGCGGAGAAGCGCGGAGAAGAAGGCTGGCCTAAAAGACCAGCGCTACATAGAAGAGGGAAGAGGGGCCTCCTGATCGCTGCTTGTTGCTATCTGTTTTCTGATTACTGATTTCCCCTCTCATCCAAACGGCTTCTCCAGCGAATGCTGAAACGCCGGCGTGAGCAGTTGCGCCGGGCCGCCGGGAGCGATGTACATAAGGTCTTCGCAGCGCACGCCGAATTCGCCAGGCACGTAGATGCCGGGTTCGTTGGAAAAGGTCATGTAGGGCAGCAGGCGCGTCTCGCTGCCGTGGACTAGGTACGGATACTCGTGCATGTCGAGGCCGATGCCGTGGCCCAGGCGATGCAGGAAATATTTGTAGCCGGGGCCGAAGCCTGCGGCGGTGAGGACGGCGCGCGCGGCATCATCCACGGAACCCGAGAGTCGGCCGGCCTGCGCGGCGTCGAGAGCGGCGTCCTGTGCTTTGCGCACGGCCTCGAAGGCGCGCTGCTTTTTGTCAGAGGGCTTGCCCAACACGCCCGTGCGGGTCACGTCCGACCAGTAGCCATCGATCTCGCAGCCGTCGTCGATTAACACCACATCACCTTGCTTTAGAGTGCGCGGCTCCTTGCTGCCGTGAGGCAACGCCGCGGAGGGTCCTATGAGCACCATGGCCTCGCCGCGGACGCGCATTCTTGAGTAGCCAGCGGAAGCCAGGTCGCTGATCTGGTCCTGCGTCATGCCTTCCTGAAGGCTGGCGATAACCGCGCGATAGACGTCGCAGGTGGCTTCGCAGGCGAGACGCATCAGTGCGAGTTCATTGGTGGATTTCGCCGCGCGGCAGCCGATGGTGATCGGATCGGCGGAGACGAGTTCGTAACCCGGAGCGGCCGCACGGAAATGATCGAAAAAGGTGAAGGGAAAGTGCTCTTCGATGCCGATGCGTCCGGTGCGCATGCCGCGGTCGGCAAGCGCTCCGGCGAGTATCTTGTTGGGATTTTCGTCTTCCTGCCAGACATGGACTTCGGCGGGATATACGAGCGATTCGCGGAGGCGGGCTTCTTCGAATGCGGGGCAGACGAAGAGCGGTTCGCCGGTGCGCGGGATGACGAGGGCCAGGATGCGTTCGCTGGGCCACCAGCGCACGCGGGAGAAGTAGTAGAGCGAAGAGCCTGGGCCGATGAGGATGGCGTCGAAACCGGGCTGGAGTTGGGACATCAGGGATTTTGCGTGGAGAAGGCGCGTCTGGAATTCCTCGGCGGGAATGGGATGGATGCGATCGCCGAGCGGCTTCAGCGCGGCGATGGCTGGGGGGATTTCCTGCTGCGATTGTTGCGAAGCGGAAGCGCCGGGGGCCAATGCAGCAGCCGACGCGGCGGCGGTGGAATGAAGAAAGACGCGACGCGAAATGGGAGTCATGGAGTAAAAGCATGCGAGGAGAACGGAGAGAAGTAAAGAGGGAACAACACAAAAGGAAACGGCGAAGAAAGAGCTCACCACAGAGTTAGCAGAGGAGAACAGAGGTAGCGGAGAGGCAGATGAAAGATGAGAGTGGCCCGCCTCAGTCCCTCGCTTCGCTCGGGATAAAAAGGCGAGCCCTACAAAACCTAGCCACCTAAAGGTGGCCGCTACTTACTGGGGCGGCTGATCCGAAGTGGCCGGAGGCGGCTGCGCAGGTTGGCTTGAGTCCGCTGGGGAATCCACCGGCGGTGGAGGCGGAGCGCTTGGCCGCGCCCCCGATTTCCTCGGGAAGTAAGTAACCGTCACAGGATCGCGCAGTGTAAAGTCCAGGCGCGTCTCCGAAGGAATCTTCACTTGCTCGCCATGCGTCATCGCCTGCACGGCCGTGCCGGTGCCGGCTCCGACGCCCGCGCCGATGGCAGCGCCCTTGCCGCCTCCAGCCAGGCCGCCAATCAGCGCGCCCAGTGCCGCGCCTCCACCAATCACTGCGGCGGAGCGCTTGCCGCGGGAACTCCCTTTTTCCTGCACGTCACTGGAAGAAACCTCGTAGGTCTTGCCCTGATACGTGAAGCTGCTGAGTTCCACGGTAAGTTCGCTGCGCCCTTTGAATTTTCCGGCGGAGCTTGCGTCGGCCAGCCTGATGTACACATTCAAGCCTTTTGGAACCACCACCTCATCGCCCACAACGATCGGCGCATCGAGAGAGGCGCGGAAGATCTGGCCGGGATGATTGACGCTGGAATCAATCGAATCGATGGTGCGGACAGTGACGATGGTGCTATCTGGAATCGTGACGACAACCGGCTTTGGCGGCGGAGGTGGCGGGGGCGGCGTCGGCGCGTTCGGCCGGTTGTCCACGGCCTTGTTTGCATCGTTGTTCAGAGGCCCGGGATTTGATTCCATGTCGGAAGCGGGTGTGGCGGGAACTGGCATAGGCGCTGGTGCGGCAACGGGAGCCGGCGGCGCATGCTTGCGAGGTTCGCGCGCGGGTTTCTCCCTGCGTCTCGGCGGCTGCGGCGCGGGGGGCGCAACGTTCTCTGCGATGGCGGGAGGCGGCGGAGCCATCGTGGTGCGATCCACAACGGTTTTCACGCCGTCGGTTTTCGTGGCGATCTGCTCGGCGGCGAGCCGCGCGGCATCATCCGATACCTGGCCTGTCAGCGTTACGACGCCGTCTTTGGCGGAGACGTCCACGCTAGACGTCTTCAGCGAAGAATCGGAATACATTTTTGCCTTGATGGAAGTGGTGATGGAGTCGTCGCTGGGTTTATTGCAGGCCAGGCCAACGAGCGCCAGAGAAAGTACAGGAACCAGATGCATCCGTCGGAACATGCAGCCTCCCGATGATTCACGGCAGAAATTCTCGAAGAAAATCTCTCAGCAACGCTGCGCCGGGGCGGCAGGCGTTGCGGTATAAGATGCGGCTTCCGCGCTTCCGGGTTTCTGAATGCAACTTCCGCGCGGAGAGAGGGATAATCGTAACATCAGGGCCGCAAATCCGCTGGCGGGGACAGATAAGAGGAAGGAGCGAAGGAGTTCCGTAACTCTCTGTGAAGAATAGGAATAGGAAAAACGGTAGATTCCTACAAAAAACCGTAGAAGCGCGCAATTCGCACGGGTTGCAATCCCTCCAGCTCTTGTAAGCCGCTGAAAATAAATTCATTAAGTTAGACACAAGGCAGTGGAAAAGAAGCTCATTTGGAAACACAAATGCTGAATTTCCATCAGTGGTGTTGGTTGCCGTCTTCAAGTACAGCTTAGAATCACGCCAATTCTAGGCAATTCAGCGTGAGATTTTTCGTTACACCATAGGGGGTTGTCCGCATGAATTATTTTTCAAGGCGTTTTTCTGCAAGTCTAGCCTCGAATCGGAATTTTGAAACTTCAAATCAGCGTTGGAGGACGTGGATGTGCGTCCTTGCGGTGATTTTGTGCTCGGTGTTCGCGGCGGGAACCTTCGCCCAGGCGCCGACGTCTTCGATCGTCGGCACGGTACTGGATCCGCAAGGCCTGCCCGTGGAAGGCGCCGACGTGACGCTGACAAACGTCGGGACAAACTATTCCTATACCACGGCCACGAGTTCAACCGGTGCGTTTCAATTTGCACGCCTCGATGCCGCGATCTATCGCGTCACCGTGACGGCCGCGAGTTTTCGCGTGGCGATCGTGGACAACATTAAGCTCGACGCGGCCACGAACTACTCGGTCCCGCCGATCAAGCTGGAAGTCGGACCAAAGACGGAAACCATCACCGTTGAGGCCGGCGCCGAAGTGGTGAACACGACGGACACCGAAGTGGCCAGCACGGTGGAAAAGCGCCAGATTGAGGATTTGCCAATTTTGGATCGCAATCCCCTGAATTTGCTGAGTCTCGAAGCGGGCATCAACCAGAATGGGGCCACCAACACCGTCATCGACGGCCAGCGCACAACGTATTCCAACATGACCCTGGACGGCATCAACATCCAGGACAATTTTATTCGCGAAAACGCGCTGGATTTTTCTCCCAATTTGCCGTTCAACAGCCAAGCGCAGGAGTTTACGGTCATCAACCAGAACGCCGGCGTGGAATACGGCGGCGGCTCCTCCCAAGTGGCGATCATCACCCCGAAAGGGACCAACGCATATCACGGCGAAGGGTTCTGGCTCTATCGCACGAACGGCTGGGCAGCCAATGACTGGTTCAACGACGCCAGCGGCGTGCCGCTCGGCAAGCTGATTCTCAATCAGGGTGGCGGGAACTTCGGCGGGCCTATCAAGAAGGACAAGTTGTTCGTGTACGGGTGGTATGAGCTTTACCGGTACAAGGCAACTTATCAGAACAATACAACGGTGATCAGTCCGACGATCTATGACGCGCTGACTTCCGCGAACCCGACATTGCCATTCACCTATCAAGCGTACGATGCGAGCGGAAATCCGGATCCCGGTGGCCCCCAGACGGTCGACCTTTTGACCTTGCAGAATTCGAACGTGAATCGTGGGCTAGGAGCTGGCCACCCGCCAGCGGCAACCACATTTTCGCTGGATCCAGCAATGCGGGCACTCATCAAGCAGATTCCGGCCGCCCAAACCAATAATACGCGCGTGGGCGATGGAGTGAACCTCCTGGGCTATCAGTTGAACGCGCGGAATGACCAGACCCAGGACAACACCGGCATTCGCGTGGACTATGAGTTGAATAGCCACAACACCATCACCGGCACGTACGCTTGGAACCGGCAAGTTGTTGACCGGCCCGATATCGATACCTCGTACAACACCGTGCCGCTGGTTCAGAACAACGACCACATTAATTTTCTGTCCACGGCCTGGCGGTGGAGCCCAAGCGGAACCATTACAAACGAGGCGCGTTTTGGATTCGATCTGGCTCCGGCGTATTTCACCACAGGACAGAGGTTTGGCAGCTACGTTCTTGACGACACCACGTTGCCATTTACCGACCCGAATCCGAACTTCCTGCCGCAGGGCCGCAACACGCGCACCTGGACGGGACTGGACAACGCAAGCTTTACCAAGGGCAACCACACCATCAAGTTTGGCGGGGCGATCTCGCGCATCACGATCAACACGAGTAACGAGTTCGGTTACTACCCGACCTATGCGTTGGGATTCAGCACGGGCAACCCAACCGCCTTCGTCAACAGCGATTTTCCGACGAGTTCCAATGCCTACAAGATCGGTTCAACGGACTTCGGAAATGCGGAAGCACTTGTAGCGAGCGTCGCGGGTATTCTCAGTTCGGTGACGCAAACCTTCAATGCCACCAGTCAGACGTCCGGGTTCCAGACGGCGCCGGAAATTCGAAACTACCGCCAGAACCAGTATTCGCTATATGGGGGTGACAGCTGGAGGGTTACCCCACGGCTCACCGTGAATTATGGACTGCGGTGGGACTACTTTGGTCCGGTCGGCGAACGAGACGGGCTCGTGCTGCTTCCCGAAATACCAAGCGGGTCGACCGTTCAGGATACGATCCTTGGGAACGCCACGATTAACTTCGCGAGTGGCAACAGCTACCGTGGAATGTATGGTGGTTATTGGAAAGCCTTTGCGCCCAATATCGGCATCGCTTGGGATCCCTGGGGTAATGGCAAGACGGCGGTCCGCGCTGGGTACAGCATCAACTACGTGAACGACGAATATTTCACGGCGGCAAACAACGCAGCAGCCGGCAACACGGGACTTAGCACGACGGGCACCAACTCCCAGCTGTACGGGCCTTCCGTCTCCAATCCGATGGGAGCGGAAGTGGTCACGCCGCCCCCGTACCAAGTGCCCATCGATTTTGCCACCAATGCATTCAATGCAACCAACGCCCAGGGGTACATTGGGAACTTGGCTGGTTACGCGATTGATCCGAACTTGAAGCCACCGCAAGTTCAGCAGTGGAACCTCAGCGTGCAACGGGATATCGGTTGGAACACCTCCGTGCAAGTGAGCTACGTGGGCAACCACGGCGTTGGACTGTTCCGCGCCATTGACCTCAATCAGCTGAACTTTAACGCTACGGTGGTGTGCGCTAATGTGCCCGCACCCTGCCCGACGAATACGTTCTTCCAGGACTTCCAGAATGCACGGAACAACGGATTCCTGGCGCTCGGACAGACCGGCACTTTTGACCCGCAATACAACCCTGCCATTACTGGCAGTGTCCCCCTGCCGGTCTTCGATGACATCTTCGGGGGCTATCTCTTTTACGGCCCAATTCAGCAATTGATCTACCAGGGGCAGATCGGGTCACTCATTTCGCTCTATCACGCGAATCTCTTCGACACGGGCTGCTGCTATCCAGGGCAGTACAACACGATCAACTGGTTCCCGAACCCGTACATCATGGGCGGCGACCTGCTTAAGAACACCTCGAACTCCACATACAATGCGGGAATCGTGGAAGTGCGGCGTCGGTTCAGCCGGGGTTTGTATTTCCAGGCGAACTATACCTTCAGCAAGGTGCTGACGGATTTCGGCGGATCGCAATCGCAATTCCAGCCCTATCAGGACAACGCGCGCCCGTATCTGGAAAAGGGGCGCGCTCAATTTGACCTAACCCATGCGTTCAAGGCCAACTTCACATATGAATTGCCGATGGGCCGGGGCCACAGCTTGTTTGGCTCGCCCAGCCGCCCCGTCGGACTGCTCGTTAACGGTTGGCAGGTGGCCTCGATCTTCACCTGGCAGAGCGGCGCGCCCTTCTCGATCGTTTCGCAATGGGCGACCTTCAACCGTACCGGCTCGCGTTCTTTCGCGAACACCGCGGTAGCCACCCTTACTCATGGCCAGATTCAAAACCAGGTGGGTACCTACAAAACCAACGACGGCGTGGTGTACATCGTCAATCCAGCCCTGATCAGCCCAGATGGCACAGGAGCGCCGTCTTCGCCACAACAGGGCGGCTGCACGCCGGCGGTTACAGGAGGCTTCTGCAATCCGCAACCCGGAGAAATTGGTAATCTGCAGCAGTATGCCTTCAGTGGGCCGTCCTACTTCAACTGGGACTTTTCCGCGGCGAAGGATTTCGACATTACGGAACGAGTCAAGCTGACATTCCGTACCGACGCGTTCAACGTCCTCAACCATCCCACTTTCCAGGTTCCGGTAGACGGGAACGGGATGACAACCTTTAACATCAACAATACGAACTTCGGACAGTCGCTTTCCACGATTTCCACGCCGCGCATTCTGCAGATGTCGCTGCGGTTGAAGTTCTAGCCGCGCTGTTCAACAATTTGCACTAGAATCGGGCGTGCCTTTCGGGGCACGTCCGATTTTTTTGGCATAGGCGCCGATCTAAGACAACAGAGCAAGTGCTTGGGATCGGGCAAAAGCTGGGGAGCAAGTGAATTTGCAAAAAGAGCATAGAAAAAACAGGTCCATCGCGCAAAAACCGCGCTCGGGATGACGCGTGAGGGGCGCAAGTTGTGGTGCAATGCGTGGGGAGAAGAGAAGTTGTAATGCAGAGCGGGAAGAAGAAAAGTAGGCCGATCTGAAGCTCGGCCGCTACACGGAGAGCTCTATTCCGAGCGGGTCGCGAGAATCTGCTTGCCCTGGATTTTGATTTCGACGCCGAGCGGCGGGCGGATATCGCTGCCCTGGACGATAGCGCCGCGAATCCAGATGTTGTCGGGCGGAAGGTTGGCGGTCTTCAGCGGATCGTAGAGCGTCCGGCTGCACGGATTGCCGACCAGCGGGTGATTGGCGTTCTTATAGTCGTAATCGCTGCGGAGCTTGTTCAAATCCGCAATGTATTCGAGTTGGCAGTTGCCATAGGGAGCCCTGCGGGAGAACGCCCAATAGCCGGAGGGAGACGTCGGCGAGCCGCTCGGCAGACGCACGATGGTGGCGGGAATATTCTCTCCGGTAAGCTTGTTGCGGATGAAGAAGTCCGCGGAAGACCAGGGTTTGGCCAAATCGGCGACATTGGCAATCGCGGGATTCGATTCGGTCGCGTGCGGCAAGGCGGCGTTGGGATCGGGCGGCGGCGGAGGCACTTCGATCTGGGGAGTCTCGGCAACGGGCTTCTCCACGGGCTTCGGCCGCGATAGCCACCGCACGGCCACAATCAGGACAATGCCCAGAACCGCAAGGCCAATAATGAGGGGCAGCAAAGGGTTGGAACTTGAGCGGCGGGGCCCGGGTCCCCCGACGCCCGGAATCTGTGGCATTTCGGCTTTCAGATGAGCGGGGGTTGGGTGTTCAGTCATTCTGCCAGCGGGCTCATGGCCCGAATGCTCCTGCAAGAGACACTTGTTGGCCGGGTGGTAACCCACCAAGCCTCCACCGATTGTACTGATGAGGCGGGCGGGAGAGCAACCTGAAGCCGACGACGAAAGGAAAGGGTTGAACGGAAACGATAGTTGTATTAGTGAGATGGAGACATCGGGCAGCGGGAGGCTTGTTTCCGCAGCGCAGGGAGCCTAGTGTTAAGCTAAGGCACCACTGAGGGGAAATCCGCAGAAATGGCGGGAGACACACGACAGTCGGCTCGCGCGTTTGTTCGCAGCCTGAACATTCTGCTCAAGTTCGCACGATTGTACGAATTTGGACACGTGCGTACGATGGCGCAGTTTGAAACGGCGTGGAAAGAGTTGCGCGCAGCGCTGGATGAAAGCCGCGACACGGGATTGTTGCTGGGTGCCTCGGGCAATCAGATTCTCCTCGATGGCGTGCCGCTAGGAGCGGCCGCGGCGGAAAAAAGCTTTGCGGTGCTGTTGACTTCCTCGGGTATTGCCAGCATTCACTTCGCGCCGAATCTCACACAGCCGCAATTTGCACGATTTGTGCGCGCGTTTCCCAGCGGAAACGCGAAGCCCAGTTCGCTCGCGGAGCAGTTGAAAACTGCGCTTGCGGGCGACCCCAGCATCAAGATCAACGAAATTCGATTTGTCGCCGAAGACGGTTCCGTCGCGGGCATTAAAGTCGCCGCGCAATTGACATCGAGAATTCTTGGCGCACAGGGCGACAAACTACGCGACGTTTTTGAAGATCCGCAAAAACTCCTGCAACTTATTCTGGCTGCGGAAAGCAATCGCGGAAGCGGGGGCGGAGGTGGGTTGGGCTTTGGACCGGGCGGCGGTGGTGGAGCTGGCGGCAGTGGCGCGGCATGGAGTGGCGGAACCGGTGGCGGCGGAAGTTTGTGGGAGGCCGGAAAGCCGGGCACACAGACCGGCGGCCCAGGTGGGGGCGGACCCGGTGGCGGCCCGGGCGGTGGACCTGGTGGTCCGGGTGGTGGTGGACCCGGTGGCGGCCCGGGCGGTGGACCTGGTGGTCCGGGTGGTGGTGGACCCGGCGGCGGAGGTCCCGGTGGTGGGAGTGAAGGTGGCAGCGGCGGCCCGGGTGGCGGTGGAGGATTCGGTGGTGGCGGTGGTGTAGGCGGCGGTGGAACTGGTGGTCCGGGTGGTGGACCCGGCGGCGGAGGTCCCGGTGGCGGTACGGGCGCGGGCGGAGGTGTCGGCGGGGGTGGCGGAACCGGAGCCGCACAAGAACCCGGAAAATGGTTGTCGGCCACGGCGATGTTCAAAGGCGGCGTGCTGGGTGGAGTGCCGGGCATGCCGACAGGGCTTGCCGGCGCTGGCGGCTTTGCCGTTGCCGAAGATGACGTGCGTTCGATGATCGGGTTGTTCGCACAGCTCGGCAAGGCGCGCAAGGATCCGGATGCACGGATGGATGCCAACGCGTTCCAGTCGCGGCTCTCCACCTTGCCGGTTCGCGCACAGGTAACGCTGCAGCAGGCGCTGGCGGGGCTGGCGGCGCAGGCACCGAACGATAAGCCCGACAAACCAATGCTGTTGAAGCTGGCAGAGCACGTGGCCATTCGCTTCGCGCTGGACAGCTACGAACGCGGCGAGTTGCGCGTCAACGCGGTGAAGCAGTTGCTCGACCGCATGAACTCCGAAATCGAAGCGCTGCGAAAAATTCTGGGACAGCAGGAAGAGGCCATGGCCAGCGCGGGGCTGACGGTGCAGTCTTACACGGAATTGCTGGACCAGGAGTTCTGGCAGCAGGTTCCTGAAGAAAACAAGAAAGAAGTGCTGACGTCGGACGAGGCGTGGTGCGTGCCGCCGCGCAACGTGCGCGGCTTCCTGGAAGAGATGCTGCGCCGCGGCGAATTGAAGACCGTCAACGAGATTCTGACCAAGTACGCGGCATGCATCAGCTTGGAAGCCCCGGAAGCCCGACGCACGACGGCCATCGGGTTGTCCGACCTGGCGGAATTTTATGGCAGCGGCGACGGCAGCGCGCTGATTGACGTGATTCAGCGGCTGGGGAATCAACTCTCGGTTGAACGCGAGCCGGAATTGCAGACGCTGGTCGGCGCGGCGTTTGTGCGCATGAGCCAGGAAGCGGGCGCCAAGCGTTTTTACCCCGCGATGCAGCAGGCCATGGCTTCGCTCGACAGCGTGGAAACATTGCGGCCGGGCTCCACGAACAATCTGCGGCAGAGAATCGGCGCGGAAGAGCGCATTCCGGAGTTCATCGAAGACTCGATGCGTACGGGCCATGTCCCGGACGGCCTGCTGGACATTCTGGCGCTGATGCCCAAGGCTTCGCTCAACTACATCACCAACCGCTTTGCCAATTGCGGATTCCGTGAGGATTGCGAACTGCTGGGCGAAATGGTGCGAGGCCTGGGCGAGGAAGCGGTGAACCGCCTGGCGGAAACGCTGCAAACCGCGCCCGCCACGGAAGCCACCGAAGTCATCGGGTTGTTGAGCCAGCTTTCGCCCGAATCGGTGGAACGTGTTCTCCCTTTGCGCCTCGCGCAGTGGCCGCGGGCTTCGCATGACCGCGCTGTGCGGCAGCTTTCCTCCACGCCTGCCGAGCAGCGGGCGCAAATGCTAGTCAATATTTACGTGTCGCTCGACCCGCTGATCCGCCCGCTGGCGCTGGACGAAATGGGCATGAGCGGCCGCACCGAATGCATTGCGGTCCTTCTCGATTTGATCCGTGATGACAGCGGATCCGGATTCATCCGCATCAAGGCCATCGAAGCCGCAGGAAGATTGCGCGCCAGTGCCGCTAGCCCGCTGTTGCAACAAATCCTGGAAGCCAAGCAGGTCTGGCGCTGGGCGTATCACACGGAATTGCGCATCTCCGCTGCGCAAGCCTTGCAAAAAGTGGAGCCCACCCTGGCAATCGAAAAAATCATGGCCAGCGGCCTGGACCGCAAGGAGCTCGTGCTGGAGCCGACCGACCCGGAACCAAACGCATCGGTGATCCGGCAACGCCGCTATGCGCGCCTCAAATTGACGAAACATGTCCCGGCGGTTACCACGAACCTGCGCGAGAACATGCGGCTTTCCATCGCCGAGCTCAACATGGGCGGGGGCATCGGCGCTTCGGACCGTCACCTGGCACCGGGATCGCTGCTGTCGCTGAAGCTGGCGCACGGCGTCCGGAACATCCGCGCGCAGGCGATTGTGCGCGGCGCGCGACCCCAAGCCATGGCCTTCGAATTTGTGGATATGGAGCTCGATGAGAGGTCCCGTTTGCGAAAGCTGCTGATCGAATTGGGCGGTTTGCCACAACCGTCGAACGTGAGCAACCGCAGCCGGCGCCAGAGCCGCGTGGCTCTGACGAGATAAGCTCTCCCTAAAGTACAAATCCCCTGTCCTTCTAATAATCGAAGCCGGTCCCATGGTCAGTGCGTTCGACTGTACGAAAGTCGAAATGACGGCCGGGTCACACGGGACCTCTGTACCATTGTGCTGAAAACGCAAGGGTTCTACGGTACTAGAGAGCAGGTCCCACGCTGAGTAGGACTAGGGACCTTGCCACGGGACGTTACGCGCAGGATGAAGACTGATCCCAAAACCACGGCCGCCCGGGCATTTGTCCGCAGCCTCAACATTTTGTTGAAGTTCGCCCGCCTCTATGGCCACGACCACGTGCGCGTGGCAGAGCAGTTGAAGACCGCCTGGGAAGAGTTTCGCACCGCGGTGCCCGAAGGGGCAGAGACCGGGTTGCTGTTGGGAGCGACGGGATCACAGTTGTTGCTCGATGGCGTTCCGCTCGAAGGCACTCCCGCTGAAAAACAATTCGCGCAATTGCTGTCCGCCGCCGGACTTGCTAGCGTGCAGTTCACCTCCGAAACAAATCCGGCCGAACTCGCGCGATTCGTCAGCGCATTCCCCACGGGAAAAGCAAAACCCTCCGAGTTGGCGCAGCACTTGAAGAGCGCGCTGGCAGATGTGCGCGGCATCCGCGTGAACGAAATCTGTTTTGTGGCCACCGATTCGCGCCTGAAGGATGCGAGCGTTGCGGCGCAGATCGCGGCTGCTTCCATGGGCGATCAGCAGGATCAGTTCCGCAAGATGTTGAATGATCCGAAGAAGCTTCTGGAGCTGATTGCGGCGGCGGAAGGATCGAAGTCCGGAGCCGAAGGGGGTAGCGGAGAAGGCGGCGGAGTTGGAGGCGGCTCAGGCGAAGGCTGGGGAATGGGACCCGGCATGGGAACCGGAGAAGGTGGTGGAACTGGCAGCGGAGTTGCGACTGGGGGAATTGGCCTGGGACCCGGAACGGGAATCGGAGGATCGCTTGGCAGCGGGCCAGGTTCGGGCACTGGGACAAGCGTGGCCGGGAGCGGGGCCGGTGGAGCAGGAACGGGAGCAGGAGCAACTGGATCTGGAGGAACGGGAACGGGCGGCGCAGGGGTCGGCGGAGGCAGCGTTAAAGGTGCGGGCGCCGGAGCCGGAAGTGGATTCGGAGGCGGGACAGGATTTGGTTTGGGCAGCGGCAAAGGCGGCGGCGCTGGATTGGGCAGCGGCCCTGGTTTTGGTCCAGGGCTAGGCGGTGGCAGCGGCAGTGGAAAGGGCGGTGGCACAGGGAGCGGAGGTAGCGGAGGTCCGGATGAGGAATCGATGTACCGGGTTCTGCGGGCGATTGCCACGCTCGGGAGCATTGGCACAAGCCCGAATCCTTCGGCGGCCACGGTGGAATTTCAGGACCAGGTTTCACAGCTTCCCGGCAATGCGCAGGACACTTTGCGGCAGGCGCTGGCCGGATTGGCCGAACAGGGCAAGAACAAGAAACTGGATGAAAGCGTTCTCATTCAACTGGCCGAACACCTTTCCATCAAGTTTGCGCTGGAGCAGTTTGAACGCGGCGAAGTGAAGGTGAACGCGGTGCGGCAGATGCTGGACCGCATGAACCAGGAGATCGAGCAACTCCGCAAAATCCTGGGACAGCACGAAGACACAATGGCGGAAGCGGGCATCCTCGTGGAATCACACCGCGAGATGCTCGACCGCCAATTCTGGTCGACGGTTCCGGAGAGCGCGAAGCGCGAAGTGCTGCTTTCCGACGAAGCCTGGTGCATCCCGCCGAAGAACGTGCAGTCCTACGTCTCCGAACTGATCGAGCACGGGGAAGTGGCCGAAGCGATCAGCATTCTGCAGAACTACGCGCGATGCGCGGACAGCGAAGAGCCGGATGCACGAAAACGGGCGGCAACCGGTCTTTCCGAAATGGCTTCGCTCTATGCGCAGGCCGACCCGCGGCTGCTTTCCGAAGCGCTACGCCACATCGGACTGCGATTGAGCGTGGAACAGGATCAGGATTTGCAGTCTCTGGTGAGCGCGGCGTTTGTGCGGCTCAGCCAGGAAGCGGCGACGCAGCGGCACTATCCGGCAATGGCCCAGGCACTGAATTTGCTGGAAGGCGTGGAGTCGCAGCGGCCAGGTATCGCGAAAACCCTGCGGACGAAAATGGGCATCGAGGAGCGCGTGCCGGAGTTCGTGGAAGAGGCGCTGCGCGTCCGGGAAATTGCCGCGGGACTCACAGGCGTCCTGAAGCATCTGCCACAGACGGCGATGGAGCAGCTTGCGGCGCGGTTCAACCGCTGCCAGTTCCGCAGTGATCTGGAAAACGTCGCCAGTCTGGCGCACGATCTTGGTGAAGAAGCGGTGCAATACCTGCGCAGCACGGTGCGTGGAGGGCCGCCGGCCGAAGCGGTTGAGATGGTGGGGCTCCTCGCGCGGCTCGATCCGCACGCCGCAGAAGTGTTCCTGCCGGCGCGCCTGAAGGGTTTTCCGCGGATGGCGCAGGACCGTGCGATCCGGCAAATCGCGGCGAGTGGAGCACATGAAACGTGCCGGCTGTTGCTGGGTGTGCTGGATCATGTGGACCCGCTGGTGATGCCGCTGGTGATTGACGAAACTGGAATGACCGGCGACCGCGAGGGTCTTGGCCGCTTGCTGACGCTCGCGGACGGAGATCTCCCAGCGGGCGGCGCGCCCTATCTCCGCGTGAAGGCGCTGGAAGCGCTGGCGCGGTTGCATGCGCCGGAATCCATCCCCACCTTGCGACGCATCGTGCAGGCGCGCAAGTTGCTGGGCTGGGCGCATCCCCAGGAATTGCGCATTGCGGCGTTTCAGGCTCTCTCGAAGTTGGATCCGGAGTGGGCAAAATCCTTTCACCCCTATAGCGGCATTGAGCCGGAGGACCTGCGGCTCGAACCACTGGACGTCCCTGTGCAATCGAAATTTGTCCGGCAGCGCCGGCACACGCGGGTCCGGCTACAAAAAACGGTGACCGCCGTCAGCACCAACCTGAAGAATAACTGCCGGTTGGAGATCAAGACCGCCAGCCTTTCTGGCGGCTTGGCCACGACGAACATGCATCTGGCGCCGGGCACGCAGGTGCAGATGAAAATGCAAGTGGGACTGCGAAGCGTGCAGGCTACGGCCATGATGCGCGATTACCGAGCGCAGGATATGTCATTTGAAATCATAGATATGGAGCTAGAGGAGCGCAACCGCTTCCGGAAGCTCCTGATGGAAAATCTGACAGCCGAGAATGCGAAATAAGCCGGTCCCCCGAGTGAGGAATGGGAGTTTCCTTCGGGGAAACGATAAGCTTAGACGCTCTTTCGTATTCAACCAGTAACTATTCGCAAGTACTACAACTCGGTACTTCGGTTGCATTTACCTCGCCCTTCCGCCTCTTTAACCTTGTCTCTATAGAGGTATCTCGCGGAACTGCGCCTTCACGGTGCTGCGAACCGCTGTGTGCGAGGTGGTCGACCAAGTGTCTGAGGGAACGCCAATCCGACTTGCCGCACTACTGTGCATTCTCGCGACTCTACTTTTCGGAGCGCGAGCGGAAGAGACGCGCCGGGAATTCCCCGACAATCCAAGATTTTCCGTGCTTCGGTTTGAAGACCGCCAAGGTATGGGAGCGGTGACCGCGACGGCGCTCGGCCAGGACGCGCAAGGATTTTTGTGGATTGGCACGCAGACCGGCCTGTACCGGTTCGACGGAACGCACGCGAAGAAAATGCCGGAGGCCGACAACCTGATCGGCCACTACGTAGTGGATCTGGTGATTGCGCCGGATGGCACGCCGTGGTTTGCCGGCAACCGTGGCATCGCGTTCTACAAAAATGGCGAATTCCAGCGCGTGCCCATCCCGGAAAACTCGATGGCGCTGCTGAGCGGAGTTCAGATCTTTGCGGTGGACGGCAAGGGAACCCTCTACGTGCTGATGTTCAAAAAGGGCTTGCTGATCCTGGATCCCAGCTTTCCCTCGAAGGGAATGACGATCGGACAAGGACTGAGCGACTGGGAAACGCAAGCGGGCATCCTGCGGACAGCGGACGATTCGATCTGGTTCACCCTCGGCAAGAAACTCGCGCATCTGAGCCCGGGTTCGCACACGATCGAAATCGAGCCCGGCGTGCAGTTGCCAAAAGAGCGCGTGGTGGCCCTGCAGCAGGACGGTAACGGCACGATTTGGGTGCGAACCTCGACGCGGCTCGGCCACGTAGACCGTCATGCGCACAAACTGTTAATGGAGCCAGCCGTGGCGGGCCCCGCCAATGACGAAGAAGGTAAGCCCACAGTGGACGCGCAGGGGAAGTTGCTGGTGCCGAGTTCCACGGGATTGTACTGGCAGCAGGCGAACGGCAAGTGGCGGCTGCTGACCACGCGAAACGGCCTGGCAAGCAATCTGATCCAGTGCGCGTTTGAAGATCGGGAAGGAACGTTGTGGGTCGGCGGTTCAGGGACGGGTCTCGACCGGCTGCCCGGCGTGCGCGAGTGGTCCGCATGGACCACCGCCGAAGGATTGCCGGACAATTCCACCTGGGCAACGCAGCGTGACCGCCGGGGACGCTTGTGGGTAAGTACTGCACACGGCATTGCGATCTGGGACGGCCCCGGGCACCGCTGGGAAAAGGTGCCGACGCTGGAAGATCATTTGGGCGCCGAGATCCGCCCACTGCAGCTCGCCGGTGACGGCTCCGTGTGGGCCCAAACCATCACGGGCGCGATTCTGAGGATTGATCCAAACACGTTTGCCACGACCACCTATGCGAACTATCACGGCAGGAATTTCGTGAGTCTGGCGGCGGCACCCGACGGCAGCATCTGGGCCGCGGCGCGGGCACGGCTGGTGAGGTTCGTTCCGCAAAACGGCCATATCAAACAAGAAGAGATTCCGCTCCCGGCGATGCACGAAGCCGATGTGGAGTTCCTGGCATTTTCGCCGAACGGCGTGCTGTGGGCCACGGGGCCAGGCACGCTCTACCGCTACGACGGAAGAAACTGGTCGATTTTCACGGTGAAGGATGGGCTCAAGGGCCAGACAATGACGAGCCTCGCGGCGCCGAACGACAACGAGGTTTGGGTGTCGTACAACGACGTGGTCGGAGTAAGCCACGTGACCACGCATCTGAATGGGGCCACGAGCTTTGAATTTCGCGATTGGGACCGCACCGTGGTCGGGCATGATTCCAAAGCGCGGATGTGGTTTAACGGCACGGACGGCATTGTGCTGCTTTGGCCGGATGGCAGGACGCAACACCTGAGCCGCGCAAATGGCCTGATCTGGGATGATCTGAGTCCCTGGACAGGAACGCGGGAAGAGGCGGACGGGAGCTTTTTGATCGCGACGTCTCGGGGATTGTCGCGTTACAAAGAGTTGGACATCAAGAAGAAGGACAATCCGCCGCAGGTGGTTCTTACCTCGGTGGCCCTGGGCGGATTGGAGCGCAAGCCGAACGAGAAAGCATCGGTGAAATCGGGGAACGGATCACTGAGCGTGCAGTTTTCACCGCTGGTGCTGGACGCCCCCGAAGAAGTGACTTGCCGCTATCAGTTGAAGGGGCTCGAGCCGATTCCCACCGAGACGACGCCGCGGGAAGTGCAGTTTGGCGGACTGCCTGCCGGGAACTACGAGTTCTGGGTGCAGTGCAAGCAACCGGACAGCAACGCCTATTCGGCGAAGACGAGTTTTCATTTTCAGGTGCTGCCGAACTTCTGGCAGACCTATTTGGCGCGCGGGTTGATTGCCGTGGTGCTGTTGACCGGAGTTTGGGTGTTCGTATCGCTTCGCACGCGGGCGCTAAACCGTCGGAAGAGCGAACTGGAACGCGCGGTGGCGGAACGCAACGCGGAGCTGATGCGGAAGAACAGGGAACTGCAAGAAATCTCCCTGACCGATCCGCTGACAGGAGTCCGTAACCGCCGGTATTTTTACGAAACGATATCCAAGGACATTGCGCAGGCGTTGCGCTCCCATCAGAAATCCACGGATTCCCCGGTGCCTGTGCCACGCCAAGACCTGATCTTCGCGTTGGTAGATATCGACCGGTTCAAGCGCGTCAACGACGAAATGGGCCACACGGCGGGCGACAAGCTGCTGCAGGAAGTGGCCAAGCGCATCGAGTCTGTGATGAGGAAATCGGACGACCTGGTGCGCTGGGGCGGGGAAGAGTTCCTGCTGGTCTGCCGCACCACGGACCGCGAGAATGCGAACCTGCTGTGCGCGCGCGTGCTGGAAGCGGTGCGCGATACGACGTTCGACGTTGGCAACGGCGTGCAGGTACACAAGACGTGTTCGATCGGCTGGGCACCATTTCCCTGGGTGAAGGGGGAAACAACCGGCACGCTGTCCATTGAAAACGTGCTGGAACTTGCCGATAAGGCGCTCTACATGGCGAAACGTGAAGGGCGCAACCGGAGTTACGGAATTGTGCCGGCGCCGACGGTGAAGCTGTCGGAGAAGAGCGTTTCGATCGAGAATTTGCGCGATTGCCCGCCAGAATTGGTGCAGATCGTTTAAAGAGAGAAGTAAAGACAATGCACCGAACCCAGGCTGATCCTGGGATCGGCCTTTTTGCTTGAGAGAAGCACTCACCTCACCCACTCGCTGCGCTCGGGGAAAAAGACGGCCGCTACAATGGCGTTAGAGGGACTTGGCGGCGATGAGGGTGATGTCGTCGTGCTGATCGTGGGGACTGTGGAGGCGGACTTCGTGGACGATGTTGGTGATGAGTTCGCAGGGAGAAAGTGCGTGGTGGCGGCGGAGGGATTCGATGAGGCGCTCTTCGCCGAATTCTTCGAGGGCGGGATTGAAGGATTCGGTGACGCCATCGGTGTAAAGGGCGAACGTGTCGCCAGGATGGAGTTGGCATTCGCCGACTTCGCAATCCCAATCGCGGAAGGCACCGAGGATGGTGGCGGTGGCGTGCAGGGATTCGAGGGAAGAGTCTCCGCGGAGAATGAGGCCGGAGAGATGGCCGCAGTTGACGTAGCGGAGGCGGCGGGAGGCGTCGTCGTACTCGGCGAAGAAAAGGGTGGCGAAGGAGCCGTTGGGGGTGTTTTCGCAGAAGAGTTGATTGACGGCGCGGAGCAGGCGCAGGGGATCGTCGCGGTGGACGGCGCACTGGCTGCGGAGATTGGCCTGGAGATTGGCCATGAGCAGGGCGGCGGCGATGCCTTTGCCGGAAATGTCGCCGATGACGAGGCCGAGGCGGGTGCCGCCGAGACTCAAGAAGTCGTAGTAATCGCCGCCGACGGCGCGGGCCTGGTGGCAGATGCCGGCGTAGTCGAGCGTCGCGAGTTTGGGGAGGTTTTGCGGGAAGAGGCGCGACTGCACCTGTTTGGCGATTTCGAGTTCCTGGGCGGCGCGCTGCTCGGCTTCGAGGCGATGCCGCTGCTCGCGGCGCTGGAGTTCGATGGTGCTGGTGACTTCGTCGAAGCTGACCAAGGAGAAGAGGTTGCCGTCGGGATCGCGGAAGCGGCTGAAGGTGCCGCCCCAGATGGGATCGGGTTCCTCGGAAGATTCCGCGCCAGAGGGCTTGTGGGGCAGAACACGCCGGCCGCGCTGCAGACGCTTGAGGCGCGGAGTGCCGGAAAACTCCACGCCGCGGGCGCGCCACTCGCGGAACTTGCCCATGACGTCTTCGGTGATGAAGGTGATGTGGGTGTGGCGGCCGATAAGCTTGTAATCGGGGGAATCGCGCTCGGGGACGGACAGGGTGAGGTGGGTTTCGCCGTCGGGAGGCGCGAGGACAGCCCAGGGGTGGCCGGGGCGGTTGCGGGCGTCGAAGACAAGCTGGAAGCCGAGGGCGTTGACGTAGAAGTCGATGCTGCGTTCGAGGTTGCGCACGAAGATGGTGGCGGATTGCAGGCGGAGGAAAGGCGCATGTGGCGCGGGGCTCGGGGGTTCAGGCTGTTTCGGGGGGCTTGCCATGGCGATATTATAAACCTGTTGTTTTGCCACCACGTATTGTAGCTCGGGCGTTCAGGCCCGAGGGTTTTCGAATGTATCAGCAATGTTGCTAACATCTTCGGGGGACTCTCACTTTTCTCCCAAGCGACGTCGCGGCGGGGATTGCGCAACTTGGTTTGCGTATTTTGCCGTTTGCAAAAGAGCATGCCATGAGGATGTTCGAGGCAGGTGCGCATCACGGTGACCCATTCGACAGGGAGTTGATTGCCCAGGCGCTCGCCGAGGACATGCCGATCGTATCTTCCGATAGGGCGTTTGAACGGTACCGGGGTTTGCGAATCATCTGGTAACGTCTGCTGCTTCGTCCCCTGGCCAATCCAAGGGTTGCGTTTGATTTGATAATCAGAGATGGAGCTTAGCCGTGACGCTGCGTAGGAATTGCAGATGTCCGTGCCATAAGGCGAAGGACGCGATTCTTCACGTGGTGCCGTGTTGCGGACCGGGTTCGGGTCCACCAGCCAAATCCGATGCAGAAAAGCTTTCAAAAGTAGAAACCAAAAAACCTAAACTCGGCACGCTGAAGGGGCGAATCCTCATCCACGACCCGAACTGGCGGAAGCCGATGACGGAAAGGGAAGTAGATGAATTGTTCGGCAAAAAGAACCCGGACCATCGGAAGTAGTTCGCAATAGAGTGTGACAACCCCATCCTGAAAGACGCAGGGGCGGCACCCGCCAGTCGCGTGGTTGGCGAGGGCGCGGGCAAACAGTTACAATTAGATGTTTCGACAGGAGCGGCCGAAGCACGCAGAGCCGTGAGCTTGTGGACTACCGTCAGGAGACGGCGAACCTTCCATGGATGTAGCCAAGATAGTTGACAACGTTGTTGCTCGCTTTATTGGGACGAAGCACGAGCGCGATATCAAGAAAATGCAGCCGGTGATCGCGGAAATCAACGCGAAAGAGCCGGAAGTGCAGGCGTTGAGCGACGAGCAACTGCGCGAGCGCTTTCAGGCGCTGAAGACGCAGGTGCAGGAGCAGTTGAAGGACGCCGACCCCGCGGAAGCTTCCTATAAAGACGAATTGCAGAAGGCGCTGGAGCCGGTGCTGCCGGCGGCGTTTGCGCTGGTGCGCGAGGTCGGGCGGCGCTTCCTGAAGATGCGGCACTTCGACGTGCAGTTGATCGGCGGCATGGTGCTGAACGAAGGCAAGATCGCCGAAATGAAAACGGGCGAAGGCAAGACGCTTGTGGCCACTTTGCCGGCGGCGCTGAACGCACTGGCGGGGCGTGGGGTACACATCGTGACCGTGAACGATTACCTGGCGCGGCGCGACGCGGAGTGGATGAGCCCGCTGTACAAGGCGCTGGGACTGAGCGTTGGCGTGATTGTGCACGACCTGGATGACGCGCAGCGGCGCGCGGCTTATGGCGCGGATTTGACCTACGGCACGAACAACGAGTTCGGCTTCGATTACCTGCGCGACAACATGAAGTATGACCTGGCGAGCTGCGTGCAGCGCGGGCACCAGTTCTCGATCGTGGACGAAGTGGACTCCATCCTGATCGACGAAGCGCGGACGCCGCTGATTATTTCTGGGCCGAGCGAAGAGTCCACTGACAAATATTTCAAGATCGACAAGATTATTCCCAAGCTGATTCAGGACATTGATTACACGCTGGACGAAAAGCACCGCACAGCAACGCTGACTGAAGAAGGCGTGAGCAAGTGCGAGCGGCTGCTGGGGCTGGGGAATTTGTACGACCCGGCGCACATGGAGACGATTCACCACGTGTATCAGGGTCTGCGCGCGCACACTTTGTACAAGCGCGACGTGGATTACGTGGTGAAAGACGGCGAAGTGATCATCGTCGACGAGTTCACCGGACGGCAGATGCCGGGACGCCGCTGGTCCGACGGTTTGCACCAGGCCGTGGAAGCCAAAGAAGGCGTAAAGATCGAGCGCGAAAACCAGACGCTGGCGACGATTACTTTTCAGAATTATTTTCGCATGTACAAGAAATTGTCCGGCATGACCGGTACGGCGGAGACCGAAGCGCCCGAGTTCGGAAAGATTTACAACCTGGACGTGGTGGTGATTCCGACGAACCGCACGCTGATCCGCATCGAGAATCCGGACGTGGTTTACCGCACGGAGAAAGAAAAGTTCGAAGCGGTGGTGAACGGGATTTTGCAGGAAGACAATTCGCTGGCCAATGGTATCCGGCACTATCACGAGCGCGGGCAGCCCGTGCTGGTGGGCACGATTTCGATCGAAAAGTCCGAAGCGATTGCTGAGATTCTGAAGAAGTCCGGGATTCCGCACCAGGTGCTGAACGCCAAGCAGCACGAGCGCGAATCGCGCATCGTGGCGCAAGCGGGGCGCAAGGGCGCGGTGACCGTGGCGACGAACATGGCCGGCCGCGGCACGGACATTCTGCTGGGCGGAAATCCGGAGTCGATGACGCGCGAATGTTTCCTGAAGAACAAGCTGGCGATGCCCTACGCGGCGGCGCCCGCGGTGATTGGCGCGGACCCGGCGCCGGCGGAAGGAAACGGCACACAGGCAGCGGCTGCACCGGTGCAGATGGTGCTGTTCCAGCACGAAGGCAAGATTTTCCAGGTGCCGAAGGATCAATGGGATCCGATGTTCCAGCAGTTCGCGGACCAGTGTAAAGCGGAGCACGACGAAGTGGTGGCGCTGGGCGGGTTGCACATTCTGGGCACGGAACGCCACGAGGCGCGGCGCATTGACAACCAGTTGCGTGGGCGCGCGGGGCGCCAAGGAGACCCGGGCTCTTCGCGATTTTTCTTGTCGCTCGAAGACGATTTGATGCGCATTTTCGGCGGCGAGCGCGTGAAGCAGATGATGTATCGGCTAGGGATGACGGAAGGGGTGCCAATCGAGTCGAAGCTGATTTCGAACCGCATCGAGAACGCACAGAAATCGGTGGAAGCGCAAAACTTCGACGCACGCAAACATTTGCTGGAATACGACGACGTGATGAACAAGCAGCGCGAGACGATTTACGCGATTCGCCGCTCCGCGCTCGAAGGGAAGGACCAGCGCGACTACGTGCTGGGCATCGCGGAAGACGTGGCGCGGGAAATTGTGGATACCTATTGCCCGCGCGAGCAACACCCTACGCAGTGGAATACCGCGCAGTATCTGGCAGAAGTGAATAGCCAGTTTGGGATTGATGCGAAGGCGGCGGGCGCGGATCCGACCGCGCTGAATCACGATCAGTTGGCGGAAGCGCTGGTGGAGGCGGTGCAGGCGAAGTATACGGAGAAGGAGAAGCAGTTCAGCGCGGATTTGCTGCGGTGGCTGGAACGGCGAATTATTCTGGATGTGGTGGACACGCAGTGGAAGGACCACCTGTTGTCGCTCGACCATTTGAAGGAAGGCATCGGGCTGCGCGGTTACGGGCAGAAAGATCCACTGGTTGAGTTCAAGAAGGAAGCGTTCGTGCTGTTTGAAGACATGATGACGCGGATTGACAACGAGACGATCCGATATTTGTTCCACGTGCAGATTCAGCAGAGCGAGGCGCCGCCACCAGGGGCACCGCCGACGCCGAGGCCGGCGCCACCACGCGCGCCGCTTTCGAGCGCAGCGGCGGCCGTGGCCAGTGCTGCTGCTCGCGTCGAGGAAGCTCCGGCAAAGCTGCCAGATTTTGCGCGGGCGCTGGAACGCAAGCAGGAGCGCCAGCAGAAGGATTTGCAGTATCAAACAGGCCCCGCGCAGGCGGAGGCGCCGAAGCCGGTGCGCGCGGGAGCGAAGGTGGGGCGGAATGATCCTTGTCCTTGCGGATCGGGGAAGAAGTATAAGAAGTGCCATGGAGCGTAAACACCGGTGACTGGTGGTTGGTGACTAGTGACTGGTAAGCGGCCAGCGACAAGCGGCCAGTGAAGAGAAGACTCAACACAGAGTTCACAGAGAAAGAACACAAAGGTCACAGAGTACGACCGCGACGGTTGCGGCTTTTGAACCACCAGTCACGAATCACTAGTCACCAGTCACTTTTTCGATGGGAGATCACATGCCACCAGGGACAATGCCGGGACAACAACAGATGCCGCAGCGCCAGCCGATACCAGGAGTGAAGAACCTGATTGCCGTGGCCAGCGGGAAGGGTGGAGTTGGGAAAACTACCGTGGCGGTGAACCTGGCGTTGGCGCTGGCGAAGCTGGGGCACAAGGTGGGCCTGCTGGACGCGGACGTCTACGGACCGAATGTGCCGATCATGTTGGGTTCGACGCAGGAGCCGATGGCCACGGCGCAGCAGCGCATCATTCCCGTGGAAGCGCAGGGCATCAAGATGATCTCGATGGGCCTGCTGAATCCCGGCGACAAGCCAGTGATCTGGCGCGGGCCGATGCTGCACAGCGTGATCACGCAGTTTTTGCGCAGCGTGGAGTGGGGCGAACTGGATTATTTGGTGATTGATTTGCCGCCGGGGACGGGCGACGTGCAGTTGACGCTGATCCAGACGGTGGCGGTGACGGGCGCGGTGGTGGTGACGACGCCTTCGACGGTGGCGCTGGCCGATGTGCGCAAGGCGATTGAAATGTTCCGGCAGGTGAATGTGGAAGTGCTCGGCGTGGTGGAGAACATGAGCACGTTTGCGTGTCCGCATTGCGGCAAACCCGTGGACATTTTCGGGCATGGCGAAGGCGCGAAGACGGCGATCGAGTATGGCGTGCCGGTGCTCGGGGAAATCGAGATTGATCCGCGGATTCGATTGGGCGGGGATACAGGGAAGCCTGTGGCGGCGCAGGGAGAGACGGCGCCGGCGGCGCAGAGTTTGTACAAGGTGGCCAAGGCCGTGACCGCGCGGTTGGATGAGATTGGCGCGACGCTCGGCGGCCCGAGTGTGGAGATTGATTAAAAAAGAAGTAACGACATAAAGAAATGACGAAGTAAGGAAAAGGCAAAGGAACAGCGGAGAGATCAAAAGACTGCAAAATCGACATCGTGAGGTAAACCCGCTATTCGGGAGAATGACGTTCCCGGGAAGGGGCACAGGCTGAAGCCTGTGCTACCACGGGCCCATGCTTGTTTTACCGAACGCCATTCGCTAAAATCCGCGCCGTGAACGTGGTCCCCCATCGATAGTTATCCGCCCAGACAATTCGTCCGAACGTGAAAGGAGACGACCATGCCTTTGTCAAAGAAATTGGCGGCGGAGTTTTTCGGCACATTCTGGCTGGTGTTTGGAGGTTGCGGCGCCGCGGTGTTGTCGGCGGCGTTTCCGCAGTTGGGAATCGGTTTCCTGGGAGTGGCGTTGGCGTTCGGGTTGACGGTGGTGACGATGGCGTACGCGATCGGGCACATCTCCGGGTGCCATCTGAATCCGGCGATTTCGGTGGGGCTCGCGGTGGGGAAGCGGTTTCCGTTCAGCGATTTGTTGCCGTATATCGTGGCGTAGGTGGTGGGCGGAATTGCGGGCAGTGCCGTGCTGTATCTGATTGCCAGCGGGAAAGAGGGATTTTCGCTGAGCGGGGGATTCGCGTCGAATGGATACGGCGCGCACTCGCCGGGCGGATATTCGTTGCTGGCGTGCTTTGTAGCGGAAGTGGTGCTGATGTTTTTCTTTGTGCTAGTGATTCATGGGGCGACCGACCACCGGGGCGTGACCGGATTTGCGGGATTGGCGATGGGGCTGACGCTGACGTTGATCCACTTGATCGGGATTCCGGTGACGAATCTTTCAGTGAATCCGGCGCGGAGCACCGGGCCGGCGGTGTTTGTGGGCGGCTGGGCGGTGCAGCAATTGTGGCTGTTCTGGGTGGCGCCGATCGTGGGCGGGGCGATTGCGGGCGTGGTGTACAACTCGGTGTTTGAAGAGAGCAAGGGATAGAGAGGGAACGCCAATCTCTGGATCGACGTTCCCGGGCGACCCACAGATGGCAGGTTGTGCTACTACCAGGGCTGGCATAAAGGCCAGCGCTACATTCCCGCGCACAAAATTGGCGTGGGTTTTTGGAGCTTCACTTCCTTGTCAGCGATGCGAGGCGGATGTTATCGTGAGATATTTGCTGGCGGCTCGCGATGTATAGTGGCCACGGCCTGTTCGCAAGGTAGTTGGCGTAGCACGGAAGGTGGCGTAAAGCCGCCCCTACGAGACACTTACAGGGATTTCGCAGACTTGATGCGCACACCTGATATCCGTCCATTCAAAGGAGAATTTCCGGAGATTGCGGCGTCGGCGTATATCGATCCGGCGGCCGTGGTGATCGGCGACGTGACGATCGGCGAGGAGTCGAGCGTGTGGCCGATGACCGTGATTCGTGGCGATGTGCACTACATCCGCATCGGGAAGCGCTGCAACATTCAGGACGGCAGCGTGCTGCACGTGATGAAGGACCAGTATCCGCTGGTGCTGGGCGATGAAGTGACCGTGGGGCATTCGGTGACGCTGCATGGGTGCACGATTCATTCGCGTGTGCTGATCGGGATGGGGTGCATCATTTTGAATGGCGCGGTCGTCGGAGAGGGAAGCATTATCGCGGCGGGGTCGTTGATTACGGAGAGAACGGTGATTCCCGCGGGAAGCCTGGTGATGGGTTCGCCGGGCAAGGTGAAACGGCAGTTGACGGAAGAGGATCTGCACTCGATCGGGCAGTATGCGGCGCGGTATTCGGGGTACCGCGAAGTGTATCGCGCGGAAGCGGCGGCGCGGGGGGAACGTGTGGATTGGAGCGGGTTGGGTAGCGCGTGAAGGAGCAGACATTTCCTCAGGGGCTAAAGCCCCGTGTTGCGCAAGCGGCTAATGTCGGAGCTAAAGCTCCGACCCCTGGTGCACGATCAAGAGGAAGAATTCTACACCCCCGAAGCATGCGGAGTGGCTTCAGGGGCTAAAGCCCAGGTTGCCAGGATGTGATTAAGTGGGGGGCTGAAGCCCCCACCTCCTGAAGAGAGGATTCGGAATTTTAGCGCATGGCGGAAAAGAGGAAATTTCAGGCGATTAAGGGGACGCGAGATCTGTTGCCGCCGGATACGGAGTTGTGGAACCGGGTGGAGGCGACGGCGCGCGAGGTGTTTGGCACGTTTGGGTTTGGGGAGATTCGCCCTCCGATTTTTGAGCCCACAGAATTGTTTGCGCGATCGATTGGAATCGAGACGGACGTGGTTTCCAAAGAAATGTATTCGTTTCCCGATCCTTTTGATCGCTATGACCGTGCGGCGTTGATTTTGTCGACGCCGAGCAAGATTCCTGGCTATTCCAAGATGAACGAGGAGGAAAGAGCGGCCGCTGTAAAAACTGAAATTGAGAGCCTGCCATTGCCCGAGTGGCTCACCCTGCGGCCGGAGGCGACAGCTTCAGTTTGCCGGGCTTATATCGAGCATGGGCTGCATGCTTGGCCGCAGCCGGTGAAGCTGTATTACATGGGGCCGATGTTCCGGCGGGAGAGGCCACAGAAGGGGAGATACCGGCAGTTTTATCAGATTGGCGCGGAAGTTCTGGAGACGGTGCAGCCGGGGCAGGGCGGGGCGAAAGATATTCCCAAGGATGCGGCGGTGGACGCGGAAGTCATTGAGATGGTGATGACGTTTTTCGCGCGGCTGGGGCTGGAAGGCGTGCAACTGGAGATTAATTCGATTGGGCATGCGGCGGAAAATTGCCGGCGCGGTTATGTGCAGAAGTTGAAGGCGGCGCTGGAGCAGGTGAAAGAGAGGCTGGGGCCGGACAGCCAGCGGCGGATCGAGACAAATCCGTTGCGCGTGCTGGATTCGAAGCTGGAGAGCGAGCAGGCAATCGTCGCCGCGCTACCGAAGATTGCAGAGCATTTGTGCGACGACTGCGCGAAGCAGTACGCGGAAGTGAAGCGGCAACTGGATTTGCGCGGCGTGAAATATGCCGAGAATTGGCGGCTGGTGCGCGGGCTGGACTATTACATGCGCACGACGTTTGAAATCACCGCTAAAGGATTGGGTTCGCAGAATGCGGTGTGCGGCGGCGGGCGGTATGATGGGCTGGTGGAGTTGTTGGGGGGACTGCCCACCAAGGGGATCGGTTTTGCCATCGGAGAGGACCGATTGGTTCTGTCGCTCCAGGAGCAACGGAGAGAAGTGGTGAGTGGCGAGTGGCGAGTGGCGAGTGAAGAGAAGAAGGAAGGAAAAGAGGCGCGAGCGTCGAATGTAAAGATTCCTTGCGATGTGTATGTGGCTTGGATGGGGGCTGCGACGCAGAGTGCGGCAATTGGGGCGGCGCAGAGATTGCGGGCTGCGGGAGTGAGAGTGGAGTTGCCGCCGGTGGAACAGAAATTCGGGAAGGCGTTGGGGCAGGCGGACAAATTGGGTGCGAAGTACGCTTTGATTTTGGGCGAGGATGAAGTGGCGACGGGGCAGTGGACGGTGAAGACGCTGGCGGATGGAACGCAGGCGAAGATGAGCGAGGCAGAGTTTTTGGAGAAGTTGAAGAGCGAAGTAAAGAAGTAATGAGGTAACGAAGTAAGGACGAAGAGCGCAGCCAGGAATGGCTGCGCCACAATGGAAGCAGCCGATAGGAGCGGCAAAATTCAATTCTTCAGGGGCTAAAGCCCATTCTAGGATGAGCGGCAAAGTCGGACCTGAAGGTCCGACCCCCTAAGAGAAAGAAAAAAGGTTGTCATCCTGAGCGGAGAAGGATCTGCTTTTTGTGACTGTAAAGAAAAGCAGGTTCCTCGGGCAAAAACCGGCCCTCGGAATGGCAATTTTCGGAATTTGGGCATGCATGGCTAAAGCCATGCACCACATTAGGAAGAGCGGCCCGCCGCAGAAGGCAGGCCCTACAGGAGAACGGCGGTGCTGGACTTTTTGGGGAATTTGAAGAGGACACATTATTGCGGGGCGCTGCGGGCGGCGGATGCGGGACGCGACGCGACGGTGATGGGCTGGGTGCACCGGCGGCGCGATTTGGGCAATTTGCTGTTTCTGGACGTGCGCGACCGCGCGGGCATCGTGCAGGTGGTGTTCAACAAGGAGACGCAACCGGAGGCGCACGCGAAAGCCGAGCAGGCGCGCAGCGAATTTGTAGTGGCGGTGGAAGGGAAAGTCACCAAGCGCGAAAAGCCCAATCCGGATATTCCCACGGGCGAAGTGGAACTGGTGGCGACGAAGTTGCACATTCTGAACAACGCGAAGACGCCGCCGTTCCCCATTGAGGACGAAATCAACGCATCGGAAGAGACGCGGCTTAAGTTCCGCTATCTGGATTTGCGGCGGCCGAAGCCGCATCGAAACCTGGCGCTGCGGCACAAGATTATTTTGCAGATCCGCAAGACGATGGACGAACTGGGGTTCATCGAGGTAGAGACGCCAATGCTGACGCGCTCGACGCCGGAGGGCGCGCGCGACTACTTGGTGCCCAGCCGCGTGCATCACGGGAATTTTTATGCGTTGCCGCAATCGCCGCAGATTTTCAAGCAAATCCTGATGATTGGCGGGCTGGACCGGTATTTCCAGATTGTGAAGTGTTTCCGCGACGAGGATTTGCGCGCGGACCGGCAGCCGGAATTCACGCAACTGGACCTGGAGATGTCGTTTCCACGTCAGGAAGACATTTTCAATGTGATCGAAAACGTGATGGTGCGGGCGTGCGCGGTGGCGGGCATCGAGGCGAAGGCGCCGTTTCCGCACATGCTGTATAAGGACGCGATTCGGAAGTATGGCAGCGACAAGCCGGACATGCGGTTTGGAATGGAATTGCACGAGGTGACTTCGTGTTTCCCCGAAGAGGCCAAGCAGAAGCTGCAGATTGGCGGCAGCGTGTTTGCGTTTGCAGCGCAGGGCGCGGCGGGCTATTCGCGGAAGCAACTAGACGAATTAACGGAAAAGGCCAAGGGACTCGGCGCGCGCGGGGCGTTTTTCGTGAAGCTGGCGGCGGAGGGAACGACGTCGACAGTGGAGAAATTGATCGGCACGGAAAATGTGAAGAAGCTGGCCGAGGCTTGCGGCGCGAAGACAGGCGATCTGGTGCTGGCTGTGTCGGCAAAGGAAGAGATCAAGGGCACGGAAGCGGCGGCGCTGATCGCGGGGCAACTGCGGCTGCAATTGGGCGAAGCGCTCGGCGCGATTGACAAGACGCAGTGGAAATTCTTGTGGCTGACGGGGTTCCCGCTGTTTGAGTGGAGCGAGACGGACAAGACCTGGGTGAGCGCGCAGCATCCGTTCACGGGAATTGTGGACGAGGATTTGGAGAAGCTCGAGACCGCACCGTGGGAAGTGCGGTCGAAGGGCTACGATCTGGTGCTGAATGGCGTGGAGCTGGGTTCCGGCAGCATCCGGATTCACCGGCAGGATATTCAGGAGCGATTGTTCCGCGCGCTGGGTTTGAGCGAGGAGCAGTTGCGGCGGCGATTCGGATTTTTCCTGGATGCGCTGACGTATGGCACGCCTCCGCATGGAGGCATTGCGCTGGGGTTGGACCGCGTAACGATGCTGCTGGCGGGAGAAAAGTCCATCCGAGAGGTGATTGCGTTCGCGAAGACCACCGCGGCGGTGGATTTGATGGCGGAATCGCCGAGCGAGGTGGATGCTCCCCAAGAGGAAGCCCTCGAAATTATGGCGGCGTATCCTCGCTTAATAAAACAGAACTGGGGCCTCGCTGAGCTTTGTGATGGCCTCACGTCTTTGGTTGACCGAAAAATCTTTCAGGGACTGCAACGTCGAGAGACGCATTTCCAACAAGCAATGAGTCTTATCGTTTCCAAAGCATTTGATGACGCAAGGGCGGTGGCTAGACTGAGCAAATCAGGCTACGGATTGCAGGGGGCAGGTCTTTCGCGGTCTTTGGTTGAAGCCGCGATCAACAGTCTCTACATTGACCTTGAGCCTGAGCCTCGCGGCGAAGCATATCTCAAGTCTCTGAGAGAGAGTAACAAGCGATTGGTGCGTGGCTTAACGCCGCATGCCAATACTGCCGAAATGCAAGAGGTGATCGGCAACTTTGAGGTCATAAATACAAAGTCGGGCTGGCCAAGCCGCCTGATCGAAAGAGCAGATGCCGTCGGGAGACCGATGTATCTCTATGATGTTGTTTATTTAATGCTTTCCCAGCTTGTTCATAGTGATGTGGCTTCGGTCGCAGGTAAACTGACAGAGGATTCTCAAGGGAATTTTATTATACAAATTGGCCCGAGCAATCACTGGGTTGCTCAGGCCCTTGCAACGGCTTTTATATCATTCCATCAAATAGCGTTGCTCGCATTCAAAGCGTTTGGTATCGAACAATCTGAGCTGGAACAGATTGCCCAGAAATTTCACGCGTTCACAGAAAAAGCTGACGCAGCTTCTCTATAGATGAGCAGAATTCGGATATTGGCGGAGGCGGTGGCGAACCGGATTGCGGCCGGGGAGGTGGTGGAGCGGCCGGCGTCGGTGGTGAAGGAGTTGCTTGAGAACGCGCTGGACGCTGGGGCGAATTCCGTGCGCATCGAGACGGAGATGGGCGGGAAGCGCATGATCCGCGTGATTGACGACGGCCACGGCATGGCGCACGACGATGCGCTGCTGGCGTTCGAGCGGCACGCGACGAGCAAGCTGCGCACGGCCGACGACCTGCTGACGATTTCGACGCTGGGATTTCGCGGGGAGGCGCTGCCTTCGATTGCGTCGGTGTCGCGGCTGCTGCTGGAAACGCGCGACGCCGTGGAGGTGGAAGGAACGCGCGTGGAGTTCGCGGGCGGAAAGCTGATCGGCGTGAAGCCGGCGGGATTGCCCGCGGGAACGACCGTCAGCGTGGCGGATTTGTTTTACAGCGTGCCGGCGCGGCGGAAGTTTCTGAAGTCGGATACGACGGAGCTGGGGCACATCGCGTCGCTAGTGACGCACTATGCGCTGGCGAATCCTTCGAAGCAGTTTGTTTTGACCACGCCGACGCAGGAAATCATCAATTGCCCGCCAGCGGAGAAGCTGGCCGACCGCGTGTATCAGTTGTTCGGGCGGCAGGCGCTCGACGAACTGGTGGAAATCCCCAGTGTTTCCGCGGCGTTTCGCGCGGCGATCACCGAGCCGGAGATGGAAGCAGGGGAAGAGTCGGCGACGCTGACGGTCGGAGGGTTCACTTCGCGGCCGGAGATTCAGCGGCCGAATCGCAACGGCATTTACGTGTTTGTAAACCGGCGGTTGGTGCGCGACCGGCTGATTTTGCACGCGATTCATGAGGCGTACCGGAATATTTTGCCGCCGACGGTGTTTCCAGCGACGCTGCTGTTCCTGGAAATGCCGTACGACGAAGTGGACGTGAATGTGCACCCAGCGAAAATCGAGGTGAGGTTTCGGCGGTCGCAGTTTGTGCACGATTTTACGCGGGATGCGATCCGGCAGGCGCTGATGAACACGCGGCCGATTGCGAGTTTTGCGACCGCGGCGGTGGCCGGAAGTGTGGCGCCGAATCCGGCACCACCAGCGGGTTCGTTTGCGGGCGCAGGATTTGGCGAGGCGGAAGCGGCGGGGAATGGCGGGGTGCCGCGAGCAGTGATTCCGCCGATGGAGGAGCTGGGCGTCGGCTCGGGCGTGGGCTCGGATTATTCGGCGGGGAATGGGTTCGATTTGTCTGCGGCGCCGGCGCAGCCCGCGGCGCAGCGGTTTGCGTTTGAGCCGGGGGCGGGCGCGGCGTATGGAACAGGATTCACGCCGGGGGCGATGCCGGAATTCACGAGGGGACGCGAGCCGAACTGGGCGGTGAATTTTTCACGCGCTGGCGGGGATGCGCCGGCGACCTTGCCGCGGCCGGAGCAGATTGCGGACTTGAAGCCGCTGGGGCAGGTGAGCGCGAGCTTCATCATCGCGGTGAATGGCGAAGGATTGTGGATTGTGGACCAGCACGTGGCGCATGAGCGCGTGCTGTTTGAGCAGCACCTGGAGGCGCGGCGCGCGGGGAAGGTGGAAGCGCAGCGGATGCTGATGCCGCTGGTGTTCGAGCTTTCGCCGCGGCAGATTGTGATTTACGAGAAGATCGCGGAAGAGTTGGCGGCGAATGGATTTGAAGTGGAGCCGATGGGCCCGAAGAGCGTTGCGATCCAGGCGATTCCGGCGGGCGTGGCGGCAACTGACGCCGAGCATTTGTTGACGGAGATTATTGACGGGATCGAGCGGGAAAACGCGGCGATTTCGATTGATACGCTGCAGGCGAAGATCGCGGCTTCAACGGCGTGCCACGCGGCGATCAAGGTGAATATGCCGCTGGACCAGACGAAGATGGAATGGCTATTGGGCGCGCTGGCGAAGACGGATTGCCCGATGAGTTGTCCGCATGGGAGGCCGGTGGTTTTGAGGTATTCGGTGAAGGAGATTGAGCGAGCCTTCCATCGAATTTGAGGCGGTGACTGGTGGAAGAGCGCGAGCAGCGAACGGATAGCAGCGAGCAGGAAGCAAGAGGGAGATTGCCTTACAAGTTAAGCTGGGATTTGGTTCCTGATCGCTGATTACTGATCGCTGATATCCCTGAGCGACGCGGGGGAAATCAGTGCGGGATTCGAAGCAATGACGGGAGAGCAACGTGAGCGACGGACAGAAGACGGCGGTGATTTTTGGGTTGGCGAACAAGCGGAGCATTGCTTGGGCGATTGCGCAGAAGATGCACGAGGCCGGCTGGAGACTGGCGATTACGTATCAGAACGAGCGGCTGGAGCAGGAGGCGAAGGATCTGATTGCGGATTTACCAGGTGCGGAAGGGTTCATGTGCGACGTGTCGTTCGACGAGCAGATTGTGGTGCTGTTTGAAAAGTTGAAGGCGAGGTATGGAGCACTCGACGGGTTGGTACACAGCGTGGCATTTGCGCCGGCTGAGGATTTGAAGGGGGAGTTCGTTAACACTTCGCGCGAAGGGTTCCGGATCGCGCATGACATCAGCGTGTATTCGCTGATTGCGGTGGCGCGGGCAGCGGCGCCAATGATGACGAACGGCGGCGGGATCGTGACGCTGACGTATTACGGCGCGGAGAAGGTCGTGCCGAAGTACAACGTGATGGGCGTGGCCAAGGCGGCTCTGGAGGCGACGGTGCGGTACCTGGCAAACGATCTGGGGCCGAAAGGCATTCGCGTGAACGCGATTTCGGCGGGGCCGATCAAGACGCTGGCGGCGCGGGGAATTTCGCAACTGGGGGAAATGCTGAAGTCGCATGCGGAGCGGGCGCCGTTGAAGCGGAATGTGGATCCGGCGGAAGTGGGCAGCACGGCGGTGTTTTTGCTGTCGCAGGCGGGGTCGGGGATTACGGGCGAGACGATCTACGTGGATTGCGGATACAACATTATGGGATTTTGAAGGCAGTGGCGAGAATCGGAAATTCGAAAATAGAAAATAGCCCTCCTTTATAGGGTTGAGTCTCGCCAGAAGCTGAGCGGTCTGATGGTGCCCGAATAAACAAATCAATTCCTCAGGGGCTAAAGCCCATCCTGTTTCCGCGGTTTATGTCGGAGCTAAAGCTCCGACCCCCAATTGCTATATTCTTATGAACGGGCGTAGGTTGAAACAACTCACGGCAAAGCTATAGACGGTCCGAAGCTTTCTGTCGGGTTATTTTCTAGTTTCCATTTTCTATTTTCATTTTTGGGGCGAGGCGGCTTGGCGGCGAAATTGACGATTGCGATTGACGGACCGGCGGGCTCGGGGAAGAGCACCGTGGCGCGGCGTGTGGCGGCGGTGCTCGGGTACGTGAACCTGGATAGCGGGGCGATGTACCGGGCGGTGGCGCTGAAGGCGCTGGAACGGAAGGTTGCGTTAGCGGATGAGGATGCGCTTGTGAAGTTGGCGCGGGAGACTCACATCGAATTGAAAGCGCCGACGGCGGAGCAGGAAGCGGCGGGATTGAAGAATCGCGTGTTTCTAGATGGGCGCGAAGTGACCACGGAGATTCGTACCGGGGAAGTGGCCCAGGCGGCTTCGCGGCTGGCGACGATCGCGGGGGTGCGCGAGGTGCTGGTGGCCGAGCAGCAGAAGGCGGGCGAGGGCGGCGGCGTGGTGATGGAAGGGCGGGACATCGGCACGGTGGTATTTCCGCACGCGGAGTTGAAGATTTTTCTGGAGGCGTCGCCGGAGACGCGGGCGCAGCGGCGGTGGATGGAGCACGAGGAGAAGGGCGAGGCATTTACGGTGGAGCAGGTTTTGGAGGAAGTGCGGGAGCGGGACCGGCGCGATCGCGAGAGGAAAGTTTCGCCGCTGGTGCGGGCGGAGGATGCGGTGATGGTGGATAACACGGCGATGGGAATTGAAGAGACGGCGCGGTTGATCGTGATGCTTGCGGAAGAACGAAGCAAAGAAGAAACGAAGTAAAGAAAACAGCGGAAGAATCAACACAGAGAGCACAGCGCAGAAAAGATAGAACCTTGAAGGAGATGCTTCCATGCGATTCGCGGCCAAAACCATGCTGTGGGCCGGGGCGATTGCCGTTCTTGCCGTGATTGCGGTTCCCATCCAAACGCCAGCCTCGAGCGCCGATGCGGAAAGGGCTGTGATTGAGTTCCGCGCGTACCTGGACGCGGATTGGAAGAGCTGGATGGTGGATAACCCCGAAATGGCGACGTACGTGGGGTTCCCCGGGCAAAACCGGCGCTGGAGCGACACAACGCCGGCGGGCTACGCGGCGAGCGAGAAGCACCTACGGGACAGCCTCGCCGAACTGAAAAAATTGGACCGCAGTGCGCTGCCAGCCGAGGAAAAGCTCAACTATGACCTTTACCAGGAGTTGCTGGAGACGGCCATCGAGGGGCTGCAATACGGCGACGATCCTTCGCCATTTCGCGGAGTCGTTCCAAGGAACCGCTGGATGCCGATCAATCAGATGAGCAGCCCGGCGGACGCGGCGGACCTTTTCGCCATCATGCCGCAAGCCAAGGCATCTGATTACGAGGACATTCTGGCGCGCATGGAGACCCTGCACAAGCAAATCGAAGACACGATTTGGTGGATGCAGGAAGGTCTAAAGAAGGGTTATTCGCCGCCCAAAATCACGATGCGTGATGTGCCGAAACAGATCGAAGACATCGCGCCGGCCGATCCGATGAAGAGCGCGCTGCTGCAGCCCTTCCTGAAGTTTCCGCCAGAAATTGGCCAAACAGACCGCGAACGGCTGACGGCGCGTGCGAAGGAGATTTACACAGGCAGCATGGCACCTGCGTTCCGGAAGCTCCACGACTATCTGGTGAACACGTATATTCCCGCTTGCCGCGACTCGATTGCAGCGACAGCTCTGCCCAATGGCGCGGCGGCCTACGCGTTTCACATTCGCTGGGAGACCACGGTCAATCTGACGCCGCAGGAGATTCACGAGATCGGCCTTGCCGAAGTGAAGCGCATTCGCGGGGAGATGGACAAGGTAATCCAGTCCAGCGGAGTCAAGGGGAGCTTTCACGACTTCACGGAATTTCTGCGCACCAATCCACAGTTTTATTACACGAAGCCGGAAGATTTGCTGGACGGCTATCGCATCATTGACAAAAAGATCGATCCGGAGCTGGCGCACGAATTCGGCAAGCTGCCGCGGCTGCCCTATGGCGTTGAGCCGGTGCCGGATTACAAGGCGCCATCGCAAACAACCGCGTACTATCGGCCGGGCTCGCCGGAGGCGGGACGTCCCGGGTATTTCACGGCAAATACCTACAAGCTGGATTCGCGGCCGAAGTGGGAGATGGAGGCGTTGGCGTTACACGAATCGGTGCCCGGACACCATTTGCAGTTTGCGCTGGCGCAGGAGCAGCAGGCATTGCCGGAGTTCCGGAAGAACGCAGGCTATTCGGCGTTCGTGGAAGGATGGGGACTTTACGCCGAGAGCCTGGGCGAAGACCTCGGCATGTACAAGGATCCTTACTCGAAATTCGGGCAACTGACGTATGAGATGTGGCGCGCGGTGCGGCTTGTGGTAGACACGGGAATGCATTCGATGGATTGGACACGGCAGCAGGCGATCGATTATTTCCGGGAGAACACCGGGAAGACGGATCAGGACATCACCGTGGAGGTGGACCGCTACATTGTGTGGCCGGGGCAGGCGCTGGCTTACAAGCTGGGGCAATTGAAGATTCGCGAATTGCGGACGCGCGCAGAGAAAGAACTTGGACTGAGATTTGACATCCGAGCATTTCACGATGCGGTGCTGGAAGAGGGGGCGTTGCCGTTGGGAATTTTGGAAGAGCAGGTGAATGGATGGATTGCACAGAAGGCGAAATGAAGCGAAGAAGCGAAGAAGGAGGCTGACATAAAAGGCAGCGCTACATTCCGGATTTACCGCCGTCCTTGAGCGAGAGCCCTAGGTAGTTACTTGAAAAATAACAAGTTACAGCGAAATCGGCAGTGTTTATGCGGGTTTTGAAAAAATAGTGCTTGACAGATTTGGCAGCTCCGTTTACTTTGCAGATACCTCAGAAATTTCTCCCGAAAAAGCCGGGAGACCTCACTGAGCGTAGAAGGCAGACGATGGGACAAGACAAACCGAGTCACGATCGAAAGTCGACAAGGCGAACCGGTCTTGAAGTCTGCTTGATTACGCGACTTTAAGACACTCCGCTAAGTTCAATCGATCCAAAAGTCAACCACGCGGGAGACGTGTTTCCCGGGATGGCGAAGTTCACGGGTACTTCGATAAGTAGCCGCAAGGCATGGGTTCAATTCCCAGAACCGTGAGCGTTGATTCCTCCCGGAGGTTTTTTGGCGTTGGCCCGGAGTCACAGGCTAAAGCCCGTGCTACTGCGGAAGGCGGATCGATTGAGGTTGCGCGGAGAATGCTGGAGGTGTGTGCGGATTTTGAAAAGTTTGCGGCGTGGTGCAGGCGCGGATTACATCGACTAAACCAACGGCCGCCGGTTCGATTCCGGCCGCCGGTGAAAGCCGGCGTAGCTCAGTGGTAGAGCATTGGAAAATATCCGGGCCGAAGATTCCCGCCGCAAAGAGATCCGGTGTGGTGAAGATGCGGGTTACTTCGGGTAAAGCGCCCCGGCGAATCGCCGGGGAGGTGCGAGTTCGACGCTTGCCCACCGTGGGGCTGGCCGGGCTAAAGCCCGGCACCTACAGGGGGTAGCTCAATTCACAAACTCGGATCGAAGGTTCCCGCCGGAAAAGATACCGAGATGGCAGGATTACTTCGTCTGGTAAACGAAGCGGGGCCATGGGTTCCGCGGTCTGTTCAATGGTTCCTCCCGGTTGAATTTTGCCGCCGCATCGAAAAACCTCGGGCCTGAAGGCCCGAGCTACAGAAGGGCGGAACGGAATTGGACGTGGTGCAGGGCAGGGTTACTTCGCCTTGGGAGCGGGAGGACGTGAGTTCGAATCTCACCTGGTCCATCTGGGGGCCAGTAGCTCAGTGGATAGAGCGCCTATAGTCCCTGGCCGGAGGTTCCCGTCCAGCAGTTTTTGAAGAAAGCCCTTCGCGAAGAGCGCTCAGGGAAGGAAGGAGTGGCAGAGATGGCGAAGATGAATGTGTGGAAGCGGATGTTTGCGGAGCGGACGCATGAAGGAGCGGTGGCGCAGCGGGTGAGCCCGAAGACGGAACTGCGGCGCACGGTACTGACGTGCCTGCTCTGAGAAGACATCTTCTATGAGAAGGGCAACGACATCGCCGCGCGGATCGCGTCGCTGGTGCGCGCAAACAAGGCCGAAGACGTAGCCGCGCTGGCGGTGGAAGCGCGAAGCGAGATGCAGCTGCGTCACGTGCCGCTCTTCCTGGCGCGCGAGCTGGCGCGGCGCCATCGTGAAGTCGCAGGCAGACTCGAGCACGTACCTGAAGCGGGCGCTGAGCGAGCTGCACGAGAAGCGCGAGTGGTGCGAACTCGACCGGCTGATCGTGGTGACCGACGAACAGTCGCACGACGGCATCCTGCCGGCGTGGACGGCGAAGGCGTACGTCGTGAACGTGGCTCCGTACAAGAATGGCGTGAGCTACGGTAACGGCTGGACGCACATTGACGGCTGGTCGGAGCGGGTGGTGGACTACATCGCGGCGGTGGAAGCGGAGGCCGCGGAATAGTTTGCGGCTGTCAGCTATTAGCCGTTAGCAAGATGGAGAGAATTCGACAGTCGAGAGTCAACAGTCAACAGTCAACAGTCAACAGTCAACAGTCAACAGATAAGAAAGAACAAGAAGCCAACTTCCAGGCGCCTCTGACCAGCGGGGGCGCCTGCTTTTTTTTGGGGTTTGTAGCTCAGGCCTTCAGGTCTAAGGGTTTTCGCCTGTGAGGGTGATCCCGGTCACCTAAGGAAAGACCTCAACCCTGAAGGGGTGAGCTACAGAGACGAACGCTTGCCTGCTGGAAGCAGGCGCTACCACTGCAAGAAGGCGGCATAAAGCTGCCCCTACATGCCGGAACTCAGGTGGCGGCGGCGGAGGCTTTTTGGAGGGCGGATTGGTAGGAGCCGGGGATGGAGTCCTCGGGGCAGCCGAGGCGCTGGGTGAAGGCGGAGAGCTTGGGCCATTCAGCGCGCTCGAGGGCGAGGAGGACTTCGTAGAGGTCGCGATAGCGGTTTTCGCCGCCGCAGAGAGCGGATTTGATTTCGGCATCCACGGGAAGCGCGTTGAGGACATCCTTCATCGGTTTGTCGAGGAGCGCATCGCAGACGGAGAGGAGGCCCATGAGAAAAAGGTTGGAACTTTTTTCGCGAAAACCGGCGGGCGTGGAAAACTCCTCGCAGAAATAGGCCCGGGTGAGGGCAGTGCGGATGAGTTCGAGCGGCTTGCCGCTGCTCATGGCGACGACGGCGAAGACGGAAACCCAGCGGCGAAATTCGTTTTCGCCGAGCAGGGTGATAGCGTTGCGGATACTGTGAATTTCGGTGCGCAGGCCGAGCGCGGGGGAATTGAGATAGCGGAGGAGGCGGTAGAGCAGGGAAGGCTCCTGCTTCAAGAGATTTTCGATGGCGTCGTAGTTGAGGTCGGGAGCGGCGACGGCGCTGAGGAGCTGAAGCTGGATGAGCTTGTTGCCGGGGATGTCGCGGGTTTCGAGCATGGAAGGTTTGCAGAAAAAGTAGCCCTGGAAATAGGAGTAGCCGAGGTTGCGGGCTTCGTCGAAGTCACGCTGCGTTTCGACTTTTTCAGCAAGAAGGGCGACGCCGTTGCCGGAGAATTGTTCAGCGACGCGCTTGCGGCCTTCGGCGTCGAGGAGGGTGAAATCCACCTTGAGGTAGTTGGCGAGTTCGACGAGCGGGCGGAGATTGGCGTCACCAAGGAAATCGTCGAGGGCCAGGAGGTAGCCGTCCTGACGGAGTTCGCGGCAGAGGTTGATGATTTCGCTGGAAGGCTTCACGGTTTCGAGGATTTCAAGAACCACGCGGTCGGCGGGCATGAGCCGCGTCGCGCCGAGGCGAAGCGCCATTTCATCCACATTGACGAAAGCGCGGGCGGGGCCGGTGAGGGTCTGCAGATCAAACAGCGTCAGGGAATCGGCGATGACGCCCGAAGAGGCGTGGCCGCGCGCCTGGAAAAAGTTCTGCGGGCCGCTGCGGAACAGCAGTTCGTAGGCGTGGACCCGCAGCCGTTTATCAAAGATCGGCTGGCGGGCGATGAATTTCTCGTGCATGCAGACATAAAGGCCCGCCGCAGCGGACCTATTATTTGTTTTCCACGGAGGCACTCTCTGGAAAAGAGAGCGGGTGGGGTGCCGTGGGGAGTAAGACCATTTCCTCAGGGGCTAAAGCCCCTTGCTGCGCGTCAGGGATAATGTCGGACCTAAAGGTCCGACCCCCGGCGCCGCAGAATCGCTTCAGGGGCTAAAGCCCCAAACCTTGCCTACACTGGGCCACCTAAAGGTGACTGCTACATTCCTCAGGCAAAGGTGGCCGATCTAAAGTTCGGCCACTACATCCAGAAAGCCTGCGCCCCGGCTACGTTGGGGCGGACATGGAGCTGAGGAACTCCATGTTCGTTTTGGTCTTGGATAGGCGGCTGAGCAGCAGCTCCATGGCTTCGACCGTGGAGAGCGGGCTGAGCACTTTGCGGAGCACCCAGACGCGGCTGAGCTCGTCGGGTGGAAGGAGCAACTCGTCCTTGCGCGTGCCGGAACGCTGGATATCAATCGCGGGGAAGACGCGCTTATCGGCGAGGCGGCGGTCGAGATAGATTTCCATGTTGCCGGTGCCCTTGAACTCTTCGAAGATGACGTCGTCCATGCGGCTGCCGGTATCAATCAGCGCGGTGGCGATGATGGTGAGCGAACCGCCTTCCTCGACGTTGCGCGCGGCGGCAAAGAAGCGGCGCGGGCGCTGCAAGGCGTTGGCGTCAATACCGCCGGAGAGGACTTTGCCCGAGGGCGGCGTGACGGCGTTGTAGGCGCGGGCGAGGCGGGTGATGGAGTCGAGGAGCACGACGACGTCGCGCTTGTGTTCGACCAGGCGCTTGGCCTTTTCGAGGACCATTTCAGCGACCTGAATGTGGCGCTGCGGCGGCTCATCGAAGGTGGAGCTGATGACTTCGCCCTTGACGGTGCGCTGCATGTCGGTGACTTCTTCGGGGCGCTCGTCGATGAGCAGGACGATCAACGCGACTTCCGGATGGTTGATGGTGATGGAGTTGGCGATGGACTGCAGCATCATCGTCTTGCCGGTGCGCGGCGGCGCGTTGATCAAGCCGCGCTGGCCCTTGCCGACGGGGTTGAGCAGATCCAGCACGCGGCCGGTGAGGTTCTCCTTAGCGGTTTCCATTTTCAAGCGGCCCTGGGGATAGAGCGGCGTGAGGTTGTCGAAGAAAATTTTGTTGCGGGCGACTTCGGGATCCTCGAAGTTGACGGCTTCCACTTTGATCAAAGCGAAATAGCGCTCGCCGTCCTTGGGAGGACGCACCTGGCCGGAGACGGTGTCTCCGGTGCGCAGGTCGAACTTGCGGATCTGCGAGGGCGAGACGTAGATGTCGTCGGGCCCGGGGAGGTAGTTGTATTCGGGGGCGCGGAGGAAGCCGAAGCCGTCGGGGAGACATTCGAGAACGCCTTCCGAGAAGATCAGGCCGCTTTTCTCCGTCTGCGCGCGCAGGATCTGGAAGATCAGCTCCTGCTTGCGCATGCCGCTGGCGCCGGGAATGTTGAGTTCCTTGGCGATTTTCGCCAGATCGGTGATGTTCTTTTCCTTCAGCTCAGCAAGGCTGATGCTGATTTCCTTGTTTCCTTCTGTACTAGTTTCTTTTGGCATAGTTCCTAACTTTAAGTTTTGGTTGATTGTTCCTTGACCGATTACCGGAACTGGACTGCGTGGTGGTGTACCTTTCCGGCGAAAAAGAGATTCCGCCGGGGCGGGCAACCAAACTGTCTGCAACCGGAAGCAACTCCGGGCGGGTACTGGCCGCAGCCTGCGAGAGCAGACTGCGCCCGAACTGAGCTGCTTAGTTGGTCAAACTCGTGTCTTTATCGGCGCCGGTGGTAAACGTTTCAGCTACAGGCGCAACCCCACTGCCAACCAGTGGCACAATGGGCCGCTCCAGCGCCAGTTGCAACACCTCATCCATGGTTTCGACGAAGTGAATCTTCAAGCTGGAGAGGATCTCCTGAGGGATTTCCGCTAGGTCCTTCTCATTATCCTTCGGAAGGATGATGGTACGCAAGCCCATTCGGTGAGCGGCCAGGAGTTTCTCCTTGACGCCGCCGATGGGGAGGACCTTGCCGCGCAGGGTGATTTCGCCGGTCATGGCGACATCATTGCGCACGGGATTCTTGGTGAGCGCGCTGACGAGGGAAGTAGCGATGGTGATGCCGGCGGAGGGGCCGTCCTTGGGGATGGCGCCTTCGGGCACGTGCACGTGAATGTCGAGCGCGCGATAAAAATCTTTTTCGAGGCCAAGAGCGGCGCTGCGCGAGCGGACGTAGCTCATGGCGGCCTGCGCGGATTCCTGCATGACTTCGCCGAGTTTTCCGGTGGGCGTGAGGCGGCCTTTGCCTTCCATGGTGGTGGCTTCGACGGCGAGGACGGAGCCGCCAACTTCGGTCCAGGCGAGGCCGGTGGTGAGGCCGACTTCACTTTGCTTTTCGAGGCCGAACTCGCGGTACTTCAGGACGCCGAGGAGGTCTTTGATATTTTCCGGCGTGATTTCGACGCTGGTGTTTGTGCCATCGGCGACGACGCGGCGGGCCATCTTGCGGGCGATATTCTGGATTTCACGCTCAAGATTGCGGACGCCGGCCTCGTGCGTGTAATGCCGGATGATGTGCAGCAGGCCCTCTTCGGTGAAAGTAAGATTCTTTTCCGTGAGGCCGGTGGCTTCGCGGGCGCGCTTCACCAGGAAGCGCTTGGCGATTTCGAGCTTTTCCTGCTCCGTGTAGCCGGGGAGGCGGAGAATTTCCATGCGGTCCTGCAGCGGCTGGGGGATGGTGTGCATCACATTGGCGGTGCAGACGAACATGACCTTGGAGAGGTCGTATTCGACGTCCAAGTAATGGTCGGTGAACGCGTGATTGAGCTCAGGATCGAGGACTTCCATGAGGGCGGCGGACGGATCGCCGCGGAAGTCGGTGGACATTTTGTCCACTTCGTCGAGAACGAAGATCGGGTTGACGGTGCCGGCCTTCTTCATCATCTGGATGATCTGGCCGGGCAGGGCACCGATGTAGGTGCGGCGATGGCCGCGAATTTCGGCTTCATCGCGCACACCGCCGAGGGAGACGCGGACAAATTTGCGGCCGGTGGCGTGGCCGATAGACATGGCGAGAGAAGTTTTGCCGACGCCTGGAGGACCGACGAAGCAGAGGATCGAGCCCTTGGGATTCTTCACGAGTTGGCGGACGGCGAGGAATTCGAGGATGCGGTCTTTTACTTTTTCCAGGCCGTAGTGTTCCTTGTTCAGGATTTCCTCGGCAGCCTTGATGTCGCGAATTTCCTTGGAGCGCTTCTTCCAGGGCACGGCGAGCAGCCAGTCAATGTAGTTGCGGCTGACGGTGGATTCGGCGGACATCGGCGGCATAAGTTCCAGGCGCTTGAGCTCGGTGGTGGCCTTTTCCTGGACGTCCTTGGGCATGCCGGCCGTGTCGATTTTCTTCTTTAATTCTTCAATTTCGTTCTTCTCGCCGCGGCCGAGTTCTTTCTGGATGGCCTTGAGCTTCTCGTTGAGGTAGTACTCTTTTTGCGCGCGCTCCATCTGGCGCTTCACGCGGGTGTTGATGTTGCGGTCGACATTGAGCTTTTCGAGCTCGATTTCGAGAATGTCAGAGATGCGATTGAGGCGCTCGAGCGGATCGGCGGTCTCGAGCAGGTCCTGCTTTTCGTCGACAGGGAGCTGCAGGTTCGCGGCGATGGTGTCCGAGAGGCGCGAAGGATCGTCCACGCGGGCAGCGGCGATCATGGTGTCGTAATTTAGGCTCTGGGAGAGCTTGATGAACTGTTCGTAGAGGCCGGTGACCTTGGTGACGAGCTGCTCGACCTGGGGCGTGGATTCGATGCGCGCGGAGAGCAGGCGGATGGTGGCACGGAAGAAGCCTTCCTCGGTGCTGATGGAAAGGGAGCGGGCGCGCTCGACGCCTTCGACGAGGACCTTGATGTTGCCATCAGGGAGTTTCACGCTCTGGACGATGTTGGCGAGGGTGCCGACGGCGTAGATTTCCTCGGGCTTCGGGTCGTCGATCGAAGCGTCGTGCTGTGTGGACAGAAAAATCTTTTTGTCGCCAGCGAGGGCTTCCTCGAGCGCGCGGACGCTGGCTTCGCGGCCGACGATGAACGGGGTCATCTGCTGCGGGAAGATGACCATGTCGCGCACCGGCATCATGGGTACGCGCTTCATTTCTTGCTTCTCACGATTGAACATGCAGGCCCCTGAACCTTCTAAAAGAGAGGCGGCGTAAAGTCGCCCCTATACCTGGAACTCGAGCGGCGGTTGTCAGCCGGCCTTCTCGAGCAAACTCCAATTGATTTCGTGGCCGCGGACCATGTCGGCGGTGACCACGAAATCTCTGATGCGCTTCTGCATCGGCAGGTGGTACATCAACTCCAGCATGAGGTCTTCGAGGATCATACGCAAGCCGCGCGCGCCGACCTTGCGCTGAAGAGCCAACTCGGCGACGGTTTCGAGGGCGTCGTCGGTAAAGCGCAGGCGGACATTTTCAAACTCGAAGAGACGCTGGTACTGCTTGAGGAGTGCGTTTTTGGGCTCCGTCAAAATCTTCATCAGGGCGCCCTTGTCGAGGTCGCTCATGACGCCGGCGACGGGCAGGCGGCCGACAAATTCGGGAATCAGGCCGTAGCGGATCAGGTCGCCGGGCTGCACCTGCTCGAGCAATTCCGTGTTTCGGCGCTGCGGCGTGGTGGCCTGGGCGTCGGTATGGAAGCCGAGCGAACGGCGGCCCACGCGCTTTTCGATATTCTTTTCGAGGCCGACGAACGCGCCACCGCAGATAAAGAGAATGTTGGTCGTGTCCACCGGGGTAAATTCCTGGTGCGGGTGCTTGCGGCCGCCCTGGGGAGGCACGTTGGCAACGGTACCTTCGAGAATCTTGAGCAGCGCCTGCTGTACGCCCTCGCCGCTGACGTCGCGGGTGATGGAGGGGTTTTCGTCCTTCTTGGCGATCTTATCGATTTCGTCGATATAGATGATGCCTTGCTGGGCTTTCTGGACGTCGCCATCGGCGGCTTGCAGGAGCTTCAGAATAATGTTTTCGACGTCCTCGCCGACGTAGCCGGCTTCGGTAAGCGTCGTGGCGTCCACGATGGCGAAGGGCACATCGAGCATGCGCGAAAGCGTCTGGGCCAGCAGGGTTTTGCCCGTGCCGGTGGGGCCGATCAAAAGAATATTGGACTTGCTGAGCTCGACTTCGCCGGGCTGCTTGTTGAGGAAAATTCGCTTGTAGTGGTTGTAAACGGCGACGGCAAGCTTTTTCTTGGTGCGGTCCTGGCCGATAACGTAGCTGTCCAGGAACTGCTTAATCTCGGGCGGGCGAGGGAGGCGGCGCGCGGGAGCGGCGGCCTGTTCGCGCTTTTCGTCCTCAAGGATGGTCTGGCAGACGCCGACACACTCGTTGCAGATGTACGCCCGTGGGTAGTCGGAAGGCGAACTGATGAGCTTTTCCACCTGCTCCTGCGTCTTGTGACAGAAGGAACAGCGTAGCGGTTCGTCTGGGCTATATTTTTTCACGTGTGTGAGGGCCTCTCCCCCGGGTCAGACCCGGAAGCATCCTTTATTCTAGGCCGAAATTTCTCCTGGGTGAAAGAGCAAAGTGCGAACGTGCTGTGAATCGGAAACCGTTGGGAAATTCTTGCCGGGCCGAAACCCGGCGCCTAAATCTCTTGATCGAAGAGGGCCGAGCAAGCTCAGCCCCTACAAAATTTGCCGGTCTAAAGACCGGCCACTACACGGACACAGGCTAAAGCCCGTGCTACCGGTGCTTGAAGATGATCTCGTCGATCATGCCGTATTCTTTGGCCTGCTCCGGGTTCATGATGTAGTCGCGCTCGACGTCCCTTTCGATGCGGTCGACGGGCTGGCCGGTATGTTTGGCCAGAATGGCGTTGATCGTGGAACGCATGCGCAGGATTTCCTTGGCGTGCAGGTCAATGTCGGTGGCCTGGCCGCCGAGTCCGCTCATCCACGGTTGATGGATCAGCACACGGGCGTTGGGCAGAGCGAAGCGCTTCTTGGGCGCGCCGCCGGCCAGAAGAACAGCGGCGATGGAAGCCGCCTGGCCGACGCAGGTGGTGACCACGTCGGGTTTCACGAACTGCATGGTGTCGTAAATGGCGAAGCCGGCGGTGATGGAGCCACCCGGAGAATTAATGTAAAGCTGAATGTCCTTTTCCGGATCCTCAGCCTGGAGAAACAGCATCTGGGCGGTGGCCAGGTTGGCGACATGGTCATCAATCGGCGTGCCGATGAAGATGATGTGCTCCTTGAGGAGGCGCGAATAGATGTCATAAGCGCGCTCGCCCCGGCTGGTCTGTTCGACGACCATGGGAACTAGAGTGGTCGCGTGGTACGAAGGTTCGTCGTAGTTTTTCATGTTGAAAACGTTAGCTCGCAGAAGGGGGTCGGATTACTTGGCGCTGGCCGCGGCGACCGTTTTGACGCTGGCGTTCTGCGCCAACCAATCGATTGTCTTATCACTCCGCAACTTAGCTTTCATCCTATCGAGCGCTCCCTGCTTTGTCAAACGAGCGCGAATGGCCTCGGCGGATTCACCGGAATGGCCGGCCATGTGTTCGAGCTCATGGCCGAGCTCTTCGTCGGTGACGTCGATCTTTTCCTCGGTGGCGATGCGGTCAATCACCAGTTCGGCCTTCACGTCATCCTTCGCGCGGTCTTCCTGGCGCTTGCGAAGGCTGACCCAGTCCACATTGACGGCGCGGGGATCGACGCCCTGCTGGGCGAGGGAACGAACGACGCGCTCGAGGCGCACATCCATTTGATGCTCGACGAGGGACTCGGGTACAGGGAAGTCGTGGTGTTTCACCAGTTCGGCGATGATCTTTTCGCGCTGAAGGTCCTTCTGGCGGTGGTTGCGCTCGTGCTCCAGGCCTTGGCGGATTTTGGTCTTCAGTTCGTCGAGCGAAGTGGCGTCGCTGACGTCCTTGGCGAATTCGTCATTGAGTTCGGGCAGCTTTTTGGTCTTGATGCCGAGGATGTCCACATCATAGTGGAAGAGCTTGCCGGCGAGCTTGGCGTCGGGATAGTCGGCGGGATAGTTGACGTCGAACTTCTTGTGGTCGCCGACGTTGGCGCCGCGCAGGTTCTCGTTGAAGGGCTCCATGGTTTCCTCTGCGCCAACATGGCACAGTACGCTTTCAGCCTGGAGGGGTTCGCCGCCACCCTCGGGAGCGCCGTGGAGCTTCACCTGGACGAAGTCGTCGTTCTGGACGGCGCGGCCTTCGACCGGAGCGAACGCGGCGGCGCGCTGCTGCATCTCGGCGAGGGCCTTGTTAACGTCCTCATCGGTGATGGTCATTTCCGGCATTTCAATTTCGAGTTTCTTGTAGTCACCAAGAGAGAATTCCGGCAGGACATCGAACGAGGCGCGAAACTTCACCGGCTGGCCCTCGTTGAATTCGAGTTTGTCCACCTGCGGCTGGGAGATCGGAGTGAGCTTCTGCTCGGCGACGGCCTTTTCGACCGTTTCCGGGACGAGATTTTGCAGGACTTCGCTCTTGATCTCTTCGGCGAAGCGGCGCTTGATCAGCGAAATGGGCGCCTTCCCCGGCCGGAAACCCGGCACGCGGGCGATCTTGGCGAGATCCTTGGCCACTTTTTCGGTGGATTTGGAAACTTCTTCGGCGGGAATTTCGAGTTCCAGCTCTCTACGGCAGGTGCCTGCGTCAGACATTCTTCTTCTCCCTTGAATCCAGCGCGCGCTAAATGTTCCTCAGCGGCTAAAGCCTGTTTTGCCCGGGGCAGCGAATGTCGGAGCCCTTCAGAATCTCAGGGTAAACTAAAGCTCCGATCCCCGGCTGTGCTTCTCGCATGCGTTGGCAGGCGGCGCCTAGGCGGCCGAAAACACGCATCCGGGTTCGTGGCCATCCTCGCGTGCATCTCCGATTGCACCGGAGTCCAAAGAACGGACCTGCGGAATTTCTTGGATTGCAGTGCGGAATCCAGCGGAAACCCTGCCAACGGCAACAATATATAAGTATAGGTGAGGCATGAGGTGTGGTCAACGAATCGGAGTTGCCGCCAGGCTGGGCGCTAATATGGGGCTTTACGCGGCAAGCCGATTCATCAGCCATCACTGGTACAATCACCCCAGCCAAGCCCATGACAGAAAGAGGAAAGACGAATTCGATTCGTTCAGAGTTGCGCCCGTCCAATGCGACGGGGCGTATCCCCGGACTAGACGGACTTCGGGGAATCGCCATTGGCCTGGTGCTTGTCTATCACTATTTCAGCGCGCCCGTGGCCGCTGGATCCAGCCGTCTCGCGGTTGCGTTCCAGAGTTTTGCAGGCATCGGCTGGTGCGGTGTCGATCTGTTTTTTATCCTGTCGGGATTTCTGATTGGGGGAATCCTGCTGGACGCTCGCGAATCGCCCAGGTATTTCAAGACATTTTACGGGCGGCGATTTTTCCGGATTGTCCCCTTGTACTACATGTGGATCACTCTCTACCTGGTCCTTGCTGCGAGCGGTATGGGCGTATTTCTGAATTCGATTGCGGAAATGAAGGAACGATGGGTGAGCGTTCTCCCGTACTATTTGTTTCTGCAGAACATGACAAGAAACCTGTATTCCGTGTTCGGGACAGCGTGGTTGGGACACCTTTGGTCGCTGGCGGTCGAGGAACAGTTTTATTTGATCATACCGTTCGCGATCCGGTATCTACCGCGGAAAAGGCTGATACCGGTACTTCTTGTTTCAATTCCGGTCGCCGTCCTCACGCGAATTATTGTTTTCAAGGCGTCAACGACGCACTTTATCCAATACATGCTCATGCCATGTCGCGCGGATGCATTGGCCTTTGGAGTGCTTCTAGCGGTGTTGTGGAGAAGCAATGAATGGAAAGACTGGATTACGAGCCATCGAATTCCCATGTTGTGGTCGGGCCCTTCTGGTGATTGTGGTTGCGTTCCCCCAAAGTGTGCTCGGGAAAATCTGCACGTTCCGGATTCTCAGGGAGTTGGGGCGAGTCTCTTATTGCGTATACGTCATCCATCAGGTAGTGCAACTGGTGTGCGTGAGACTCTTGCTGAAGGAGTCTCTGCAGATCTCCCCGCGGCCCGGCTACTTCGTTGGCGTGCTCGCCATCTGCGTGAGTTATGGCCTTGCCTGGTGTTCCTGGAAATTCTTTGAGAATCCGCTCCTGGCGCGCGGAAGAGCATTCAAGTACTAACGGGGCGCCTCAAGAAGATCTTTCCTTTAACCAACCGCGCCGGCGGGAAATCATCTTGAATGACTGGCGAGATCCGACAAATAATTCCGCGGGGGAAGCGATCATGATGCAAAGAACCATGGTTTATTTTTGCGGGATGGCGGTGCTGCTGCTGTCCATCGGCGCAGGTGTTCGCGGGCAGGAGACGGGGAAGGCCCGGCAGAACTGGCCTGCGCCACAGGAGGGCGATTTCGTCGTCCACAATTTTCATTTTGAGTCGGGAGAATCGCTGCCGGAAGTGCGGATTCACTACTACACGCTGGGGACGCCGGTGAAGGATGCGAATGGGCGGACAACAAATGCGGTGCTGATTCTGCATGGCACTGGGGGCAGCGGCAACAATTTTCTGCGTCCGATCTTTGCGGGAGTGTTGTTTGGCCCGGGGCAACTACTGGACGCAACGAAGTACTTCCTTATCCTGCCGGACAACATGGGCCACGGGAAATCCAGCAAGCCGAGCGACGGGCTGCATGCGCACTTTCCGCAATATGAGTATGCGGACATGATCGCGCTACAGCATGAACTGGTGACCAAGGGACTGGGCGTCAACCACCTGAGACTTGTACTGGGCACTTCGATGGGCTGCATGCACTCCTGGATGTGGGGAGAGGCCTACGCGGACTTCATGGATGCGCTGATGCCGCTGGCTTGCCAGCCGGTGCAGATTGCGGGACGTAACCGGATGTGGCGCAAGATGGTGATCGACGGCATCCGGCAGGATCCGGGCTGGAAGAATGGCGACTACACGACGGAGCCGCGGGCGGCGTTGCAAATTTCGGCAGATTTCCTGCTGATTGCCGGAAGCGCTCCACTGCACCTCCAGGAAGACTATCCAACGCGAGAGGCCGCAGACATATACCTGGAAGACTCCATGAAGCGTATTACCGCGAACCTCGACGCGAACGATTTTCTGTACGCCGTGAACTCCTCGCGGAATTACGATCCTTCGGCGAAGCTGGAAACGATCCGGGCGCAGGTGATGGACATCAATTCGGGGGACGACTTCATCAATCCGCCGGAACTTGGAATCGCGGAAAAGGAGATCAAACGCGTGAAGAACGGACGGTACATCCTTTTACCAGCGTCCGAGCAGACCTTTGGCCACGGAACGCACACCCACGCGGAGGCGTGGCAGGTTTACCTGAAAGAGCTGCTGGAACGATCCGCGAAGTGAGATTAGCCTCTTGCGAATTGGGTTCCGGACATTGACGCAACTTACAAGGCGCAAGTGTGTTTTATATAAGTGAGGCGTCCTTGTGAGCGCATTGGATGAGGCTGCAGGAAAAAGAAACGAAGTGACTGCGCTGCTCATCTAATAAACAGGTGCTCCAGTAGCAAGGAGGTTTATTCGCATGAACACGGAGAATCGTGTTTCCCGCAGTTCGGGGGCGCAGAGAGCGAGGCAAGTTCTGGGCTGGCTGCTGTCGGTGGTTTTGCTGTTTGCCACCTTGCCGGGTGATTTGTTTGCCGCTCAAGACGCGCAGGCGCCGCCCCCGGGCCCGGCTTCGAGTGGGCCGCAGTATGCAGTGAAGACTCCAGAACAGTTGCAACAGCTGGTGGCGCCGATTGCCCTTTATCCCGATTCACTGGTGGCGCAGATTCTCTCAGCGGCTACCTTCCCCGAACAGGTGGTCGAGGCGGATCGCTATGTGCAATCGAATCCAGACTTGAAGGGCGAGGCGCTGGCGCAGGCGGTGGACCAAATGAACTGGGATCCCAGCGTGAAGGCGCTGACAGCGTTTCCTTCCGTGCTGGGAAACATGGACAAGAACGTTTCGTGGACTTCGACGCTAGGCGACGCCTACTACAACCAGCAGCAGGACGTGATGGATGCCGTGCAGGTAATGCGGCAGAAGGCCGAGGAGGCTGGCAATCTGAAGTCCACGCAGCAGCAGGTGGTGACCACGCAGGGTTCGACGATCATTATTCAGCCGGCGGCACCGGATGTTGTGTACGTGCCTGCCTATGATCCATGGATCGTTTATGGGCCGCCAATCGTGGCCTGGCCAGGATGGTATCCGTATCCGGGGATCTGGTTTGGCGGGCCGTTCCTCTCTTTTGGGGTTGGCTTCGGCATCGGCTGGTTTGGAGGATTTGGCTGGGGCTGGCACCACTGGGGCTGCGACTGGCACAACCACTACGTTGCCTACAACCACGCGAGGTACTACTCGCACAGCACAACCTTCTATAACCGGAATGTCTATTACCGGGGCGGGCATGGCGGACCGGAAGCGTTCAGCCGGGGCGCGCGGCCTCCCGCAGCTGGCTTTGCAGCACACGGAAATGTCTACAACCGGCCGGGGGCTTCGCCGCGGCCGTTTGAAGGAAACAATCACGCGGCCCGCGGTTACGCGGAACCTCACGGACAAAGCAACCTGCACACAGGCGCATTCAGCCACTATGACCACGGCGGCGAATCGCGAAGCTATTCAGCGCGAGGGAGCGCCAGCATGGGCGGCGGCGTTCATGGCGGAGGGGGCGCACCGCACGGTGGCGGCGCACCACATGGCGGTGGTGGCCCGCGCCACTAATGGCGGCAGTGAAGCGTTCCAGCCAAGACACACCACGCGAGAAATAAAAGAGGAGGAAGTTGTATGCGGCGCGCGAAGAGAATCCTGGGAGCCTATCAGTGGGATATGTTTGTAATCGCAGCGACGGTGGCGCTTCTGGTACTGGGCGTGACCGGCGTTCCTTCCATGGGGCAGCAAAAGGACCAGAAAACATTTTCCTCACCGGAGGAAGGGAGCAAGGCTCTTTATGCTGCGGCGAGCAACAGCGACGAAAGGGCCTTGCTCGAAATTTTTGGGGCCAAGGGCAAGGGGCTGATTTCTTCCGGCGATCCTGCGGAAGACGCCGAGAACCGCGCGAATTTTGCGAAGCACTACGAAGAGATGAACCGGCTGGTGAAGGAGCCAGACGGCACAGTGACCCTGTACATCGGCTCACGCAACTGGCCCTATCCGATCCCGCTGGTGAACAAAGGGAGCGTCTGGTACTTCGACACCGAGGCCGGCGCGAAAGAAATCGTGTTCCGGCGGGTCGGGCGGAATGAAATGTCGGCAATCCACATCTGTGAGCAACTAGTGAACGCGCAGAAGGAGTACTTCGCGCAGCATAACGAGTACGCACAAAAGATTTTCAGTGACAAGGGGAAGCAGGACGGACTGTACTGGCCAGCAACCAATAGCGAGCCGCATAGCCCGATCGGGCCGCGCGTCGCCTGGGCGTTTGCGAGCGATCCTGCTGCGAAGGGAGCCGAACTGGCTCCCTATCGCGGATATTTCTTCGAAATGCTGGGCAGCCAGGGGAAGGACGCCGGAAGTGGATTTACGTTTGTGGCCTACCCGGCGGACTACCGGTCGTCTGGTGTAAAGACGTTCGTGGTGGCGGCGGACGGGGTCATTTACGAAAGAGATCTCGGGAAGAAGACGAACAACGTAGCGAAGTCCATGAAGAATTTCAATCCGGATAGCACCTGGCAGAAGGTGGGAACGGAAGTACAGCAGGCTACCAGCGGATCGACCACTCATTAGGAGACGAATTCGCGAACATCAGCGGCGCGGCGGCTTGTAGCGGAACAGCTTGTGGCATTCTTCGCGCAAGAAGCCGCCGGTAACCGGGATGATGTGGTTGCCGCGCTCGAAGACCAATTCGCAGGGAATCAGGCAAGCCCGCCATTTGTATTCTTCCGTGCCCCGCTTTTTTCCATAAGCGGCAATGTCTTCCTGAGAAACTCCATAGATCACGGCGCCGATGCGCGACCAGACGCAGGCGCCCGCACACATGGCGCAAGGCTCATGTGTGGAATAGAGAATGAAGTCGGGGAGATAGCGGCCGTAGCCACTGCTGACGTACTTCAAGGTTTCCAATTCAACATGCTTAATGCTGGAGCCGGAAGTTTTGACGCGGTTGCCGGCGCTGGCGATGACCACTTCGCGGCGGCCGACCAGTTGCGTGATCACCGCGCCGATGGGATAGTCGCCGCGGTCACCGGCACGCCGGGCTTCGTCGATGGCAAGCTGCATGAATTTTCGTTGGGGTTTAAAGGAAGCGGGAATCATGCTCAAGAATTATAGCCGTTTCGCAGGCGTGATGTAGCCTGCGATGCTCCGTGCTGATCGCGGTACGAGGCGCCCAACAGCATGTGCCCCGCCGACTCGCATGCCACGATTGAAGAAAGAGGGACCCGGGCATGGCCCGGGTCCTTGGGGGGTTCGAACTACGAGTACAACTCTCTATTAGTTGTATTTAGAACCGGAACTGGATGCCAGCACCGATCCGGAAGTTGTTCTGTGTTGCCGCGCTTGTTGAGCCAGTGTCCGAATTGAAATTGGTGCTGAAGCGGGTCATCAGATAGTCAGCCTGGATGAGACGAAGGGCCACATGCTGGGTTAGTTTGACATCGATGCCCCCGCCGGCAGCCATCGCGAACGCGTTACTGGTGCCGCCGAAATAAACTGTGCTTATCTGATACGGGGAGACGGCCGCATCTGGAGCAATGGTGCCGCTTCCGCTGACATGGGCGCCACCGAGCAGGACTTCTACGAACGGCGTAACTTTCTCGCTCTTCCGGATATTGAACCGAGGCCCAAACAGATAACTGAATAGGGTCACGGCATTTCCGGACCCGGACGGAAGCCCGGTGACGTCATAGCCGCCAAACTCGGCCACAAGACCGACCGACTTGGTGGGATTGAAGACAAACTCGCCCTTGCCGCCTTGCAGGTTGTAGCTTTGGCTGCCCGTGCAATCTGAACTGCAACTCGTGTCCTTGGCATATACATTCGCCCGGATATACGAATAGGCGCCACCCGCTTCGAACTTCGGATAATCCTGCGCGAGGACCGGAAGCGCGGCCATGGCAAACAGAGCCAACACAAGAAGTCGTTTAAACATATCAAAAGCCTCCTAGGTAAATTGAAAAACTGCAAACTCTCCGCACGGAAAACACTGGCCTGAAGATAGGGCCTGGGAGATGAAGGAGCGAGAATCGAACCCCGAAAGAAACAACTGCTGCATTTGGTGGAGCATGCAGTGTGCCAAGGCGGAAAAAAGATTTCTGGTACTGGCCCTTAACAATATGCGGGAGTTACGAAATGTTCATAGAGCAGAGCGATCGCGCCGCCGAGTTCACGTGCGAGATTTTGCTATCAGGTGAGCCGAATGACCCAACGAAATTGTTCGAAGTGATTGAGATACAAGGATGTAGTTTATTCTGTCACGTCCGGGTGTGACGCGCGAACTCTCTGCAACGGTCAACGTCACAAGGCAAGCGTTCTTAATCTCGGAGTCGAGGGGTGAATTGGGACGCGAATTGTTTTTTCTATCTAAAAGCGATATTCGAGCGTGGCCGACACGATGTGGGCATGATACGACGGCTGATCCACGCCGAGGAAAAGATAGCGCGCTGCGGACGGATCACCGACGACGAAGCCGGGATAGAACGGGCTGACGGCTCCGGGCAAGGGGCTCGGGGTGTTCGTCGCCAGGATGGGTGCGGTGCATCCTGGCACGCTGTTGGTGACGGGCGGTCCGTTTGGGATAGGACTGACGCAACCCATGTATGGTGTCATTACCGTCGTCTGGTAATCGCGGTTGTCCCATTGCTGGTAGCGGTATTCGATCTTGGGAGTGAGGCGCTCGGTGAGCTTGTATTTAAAGACGATGCCGACTTCGTGGTAGCGGTCCACGGTTTCGGGGTAGGGTGTAGCAGAGTTGGTGCCGTTGAGCTGGAACGCATTCGCGCCAGTGGTGATCGAGGGATCGCCGAGATAACGCTGATCGACGTTGCCCTTGCCGGCGGATAGGGAATAGTACGCGGTGATGAAGGTCTTTTTGTTCAGGTTCAAGTCAAAGCCTGCGGAATAGTTGTCGATGGGATCGGTGGAGGTGCTTTCCCAGTCGTTATTGGGGGTGTCGCAACCGGTGCAGGTGAGGATGGTCTGCGTGCCGCTGGTGGGCGTGCGGTAGCGGGTAATCATGCGCTGGTAGTAGTGCTCGCGGGTGTATTCGGCGTACAACGTGAGCGCGTTGGTGACGGCATAGTCGACGTCAAGGCCCCAGTTGTAGGAGATGTCTTTTTGGAGGCCGTAGAGATAGTAGGGATCCGCAGTAGCCACGGCGCCCGTTAGGAAGTTCAGCGGAGTGGGACTGTTGGTGCCGCCGGCGATATTGTAATTGTTCTGCAGCGTGCCGCCGAAGGCGCTAAAGGTGAGGCGGTCCCACGGGGTGTATTCCAGCATAGCGTCGGCGCGATTTTGGAGGCGGGCGGCTTCATCGAAGCGGCGGTGGCAGCGCTGGTCGGCGGTGAAGGAAACGTCGGTGGTGTTGTCGCAGGGGACGAAATCACCGGTAGTGGGGTCCGTGACATTGTCGTCATCATAGGAATCCGGCGTGCGATCCGAGTGGCGGTAAGAGACGCGGAGCATCAGATCGCGACGGGGATTCCAGTCGCCGGAGACGAAGAAGGAATTGTCGAGGGAGTGAGCGACATCGCGGTAGGTACGGTCCATCCAGAGCCCTTCGTAGCCGGCCTTGATGGAGCTCTTTTTGGCGAAGAACCAGACGGCTTCGGCTTCGAAATCCTTGCGGTTGAAGGCGTACGGGGTGTTGGTCGTTCCTAGGGCGATGGTGGAGGGAGCGGAGGCGTCGCCCTGCACGGGAGTGTAAACGTTGATGGGCGTGTTGTCGTTGTAATCATACTGGCGATAGTTGGCCTTGAAAGTGATGTTTTTCCAGGAGGCGGTGGAGACGGTGTAGTTCATGGCCAGGGTCTGCACGTCGCCGCCGAGATTGGAAACCGGAAGAACGGCGGTGGTATCGCAGGGCAGGTTTGCCGCCGCGCCGCAGGTGTTGATGGCGGTGTTGGTGGTGTATGGCATGAAGGTCTGGTTTTGCCGTAGCCAGCCGGGATTGATGCTGGCGGTGAGATGAACGAAATGGGTGAGGTCGACGCCAGCAGCGAAATTGAGATAGTTGGCGTGGTTGTCGGGATAGAGGGACATGGCACCGTTGGTGGGAGTGGTGATGCCCACGAGGTTGTAGTTGAAAGGATTGTCCCAGGCCAGCGTGTGAATGTTGTTCTGGAAGAAGGAACCGGTGTAGCCGCCCTGGACGACAAACAGCGGCGCGCCATACTCGAGGCCGAGGCGCACGAGATTGTTGTAGTAGTTGATCGGTTCCATGAGTTCCTCGCCGTAGCCAGCCGTGGCGCTGGCGCTGGGGCTGGAGTTCATGATGGTGCCGATGGGGCGGGCGCCCTTCTGGCTTTCGCGGAAGTACAGAGCGTAGGCGCTAAGGCGGGGAGTCAAGTTATACCCAAACGTGACGGTGCCCCCGCGGCGGAGAATTTGGGGTGTAACTAGGTTCAACTCGGGAACGACCGAGGTGTTGACCAGGGAGGGGAGGTTGGCCGCGGTACTGGCCTGCAATTGCTGGCGGATGAGCGCCGGGAAGACGTACTGGCCGGGAGTGGTGGAGGAGAAGAGGGTCATCGTGGTGTTGCTGTAGATGTGCGGAATTTCGTCGTAGCGGAATTGCAATTTGAATTTGCCGTACTCGCCGAAGGCGGCGAGGTAGCTCTGGTCACGGTAGAGGGAGTTTTGCGACTGGAGCAAGAAGTAGCTTTTGGTGTGCAGTACGTTGTCGAAGTGGACGGCAAATTTGCGGACGTAGAAGCCGTCGCGAATATCCTGATACTCGTTGAACTGCGAGGTCTTCAGGCCGGGCGAGAAGGGCAGATCGGGCCGTCCGTAGACGTCGCCGGTGGCGAAGCGCACCCCGAATTCGACTTCGCCCTTTTCCTCCTGCTTGTCCTGGGCCAAGGAACGCTGCGGAACGAGAAGCAGAGCGAGAAGCGACAAGACTGCAAGTTCAGTCATTTTTCTCATGTGCGTGAGCTCTCTTTCCTACCGTAGAAATGCGGAACCCGAAGGATGATTGGACCCATGGATGTAGGAGTGGCAATTGGTGCAGCCGCGGTTGAAATTTTTGATGGAGCTGAGCGGCTGAGCCTGCGTGGGATGGCGGCTGGAATCGTGGCAATCGTCGCAGACGCGCGGCATGCGCACCTTGAGGAGTTGCGGATTGTTGCTTCCGTGCGGGTCGTGGCAGTTGGCGCAGTTTTCGACAACGGGGGGATGCTCCCAAAGGAACGGGCCGCGGCGCTCGGTGTGGCAACTGATACAGTTTTCGTTGATGGTGCTCTGGATGAGCTGCGAAGGATTGGGTGAGCCGTGGGGGTTGTGGCAGCTCGTGCAGGTGACCTTGCCTTCGCGGTAAGGCATGTGCGAGGAGCGCTGCAACTGGGCGCGCCGCATCTGATGGCACTGGAGGCATAGCTCCGGCTGGGGCATTTTCAGGCCTTGATTGTCGGTGAGCGGCGCATTGAAGCGCATTTCTGAAGACAGTTTGACCTGTATGATCTGCTTGACTTGGTGGCAGTCCACGCAGGAGATGCCGCGGGATTCGTGCGGGCTGCCCTTCCAGAAAAGATGAGTGCCGCGGCGATGACAGTCCTCGCAGACGGCGTTTTGTTCCGCGACGGTGTTGGGCGAATCCTTGCCGAAGCGAATCGGAATGGTGTCCTTGCCGCCGCCAGCGTCCACGTGGGCGCGGCCGGGGCCGTGGCAGGCTTCACAGCCGCGCGCTTCCTCGGGGGTGTGAGGATTGCCGAGCATGGCTTTACCCATGACTGTGTTTTTGAAGCGACGGTTCTGATCTTCGTGGCAGGTGATGCAGACTTCGCTGCCGACGTAGTCCCCGTCGCCACCCTTTGCGGCAGGCTTGGCCTGCGGGGAAGCAGGCTGGGGCGAAGCGGAGGTGGAGGAAGAGGGGCTTGCCGCAGTGGTGGAGTTGGCGGGAGCTTGAGCCGACGGTTCCTGGGCAAAGGCGCAGAGGCCGGCGGCGAGGAAGATGGCGAAACTTAAGAAGGCAAGGAACACCAGGAGACGCGGTGCAATTCGTCTCATTGACCCTCCGTAGGACAACCCGTAACGCAGCCGGCGAGCGAAACCGGCGATTCGCATCAGGCAAGATGTATGCCAGAAGTTCTATCCAGCAAGAACGGCCAAGTTGGAATCTGTCTTTGGAGCATGTGGATCTCGGATGAAAGTTGTATGAGAGAAGTTCTTGCGTTGTATCCCGAGAATTACAAAGGACTAAGGCAACATCTGGGGCGAAAGCCATGGTAACTACGGTATTTCTCTTGTCAAGGGGAAAAGTCGTTGCTGGGGACACTCGGCTGAAGGTAAGTGTTGAAGGCAAAAAAGTAGGCCTTCCAAAGGAGTTCGGAATTCCCGAATTGATACTCCGCCGTTCCGGGTTGCATCTAATCCTTGGGGGCTTGGTGCCTTCCGGCCTTGTGGCCCGTGTAGTATTCGACCGACAACGGCAATTGGAAGAATGCCCTGAACTGCAAACTCTTGCGGTCCGGGGAAAGTCAGGGATAATGAAATGGAGAGGACACCAGGAGGTCCGCAGACATGAAGAAAGTGCTTTCGCTGTTGGCATTGGCAGCCTTTTTTGCGGTGACGGTTTGGGCGGCGGATGACGCCGTAAGCGCCGTGCACGGAGTCGTTACCAAAGTAGACGAAGCGTCGAAGACGATCGTCGTGAAAACGAAGGACGGCACGGAACACACGATCCACTTCGTGGACAAGACCGCGGTGTATGGGGCAGAAGGAGCCGCCACGGGCGCTAAGGACACGTTTCACGGCGTGAAGGAAGGATCGGAAGTGGTGGCGCACTACACGGTGAAAGGAAGCGAGAAGACGGCCACGGAAGTGGACAAGGTCGGGAAAGACGGGATGAAGGTGACCGAAGGGACCGTGACGGACGTCGGCAAGGAAGGCAAGACGGTAACGGTGAAGGCGGCCGATGGGACCGAGCAGACCTTTGACGTGGTCGGCCACGACACAAAGGCGGCCGCGCAGAGCACCGCGAAGGGGGCCGACAAGGGCGGCAAGGTGACGGTGTACTACACGGAGAAGGCGGGAAAGAAAGTAGCGCACTTCTTTGAGAAGTTTTAGGGCAGTGGCGAGTGCCACTTCGTTTCTCTCAAGGCAAGCGAGTGGCGAGAAAAGAGGGAGACCAGAGCACAGATCGACTCTAATTTCTCGCGACAGAATTCTTCACTAACCTAAGCTGGTTCGTTAATTGAAAAAGGCCGACGGGGTTCCCGCCGGCCTTTTCTCTATTGAGAATGTGTATAGCGGCCCTGGAGTTACTTGTCCGCAAGCTGGCCCCCCTTCGCCAGTCCATGTGAACGCTATGACATAGCCCGAGGCTATTGGCTCGAGGGAATTAGCCGGGAATGTCCGGAAGTGTCCTCAAACGTCCGGTAATGCCTGCGCGAGACTTAATCGGCGGCCACAGGACGGGCGAGGGCCTTGGTCATGTCGGCGTGGAGGAGGCGGTGGAACAGGTGCTCGCCGGCTTCGCGGCGAACCGAGAGGCGACCAGCGACGTAGGCGCGGGAGGCGAGGCCGCGCTGCACGGAATCGCAGATGGCCATGTCTTCGTCCTGGACCTTTTCGCTGACGGCGATACTTTCGCGGTGGGTTTGCGCAGCGGTAGGGCTGACGTCAGCGAAGTAGTAGTCGAAGATGACCGCGCATTTGTCTACGCCGAGGGGAAGGACGAGGTTGGTGTCCATGACGCCGGAATAGGCGTTGATCATGAAGTTGGGGTAGATCCAGAGGTAGAAGGCGTGACCCTGGCGCGTGGAGCCGATGGCGGATTCGAGGGCGGTAGAGGAATCGAGCGGGCTGGATTGCAGGCAGGAGCGCTCGAAATTCTCGATGGTGTATTTGGTGTATTCGACGACGCTGCTGAGGCCTTTGTGGGCATGGGGGACGTGGTAGCCGCCGTCGAGGTAGTTGTCCACGTAGACCTTCCAGTTGCATTGCAGCGTGTAAATGCGGCGGTCAAAGTAGTGGAGTTTTTCGGTGATTTGGAGCGGGGCGACGAGTTCGGGGACTTTGCCGAGGAAGTCGCGGAGCGGCGCGGCGTGGGCGTCGAGATTGATGAAGATGAAATTTTCCCAGGTGTCCACGCGAATAGGAACAAGGCCGTTGTCGGCGCGATCGAAGTTGCAGACGCCTTCGAATTCGACCATGCCCTTCAGGGCGCCGTCGTTGCCGTAAGTCCAGCCATGATAGGGGCAGCGGAAGTTTTTGGCGCAACCTTTTTCTTCGGGGACGACGGCGGCGGCGTGATGGCGGCAGACGTTGTAGAAGGCGCGGAGTTTGGCGTCGTCACCGCGGACGACGACGAGGGGTTCCTTGTTTACGTCAATGGTGAAGAATTGGCCTGGCTCTTTGACTTGATCGAGGTGGCCGACAACCTGCCAGTTGGCGGCGAAGACGGAGTCGCGCTCGAGTTGGGCGATGCGCTCGTCGAAGTACCAGGGAGCGGGGATGGTCCAGGCTTTTTCGAGCGGGTTGGCGGGATTATAGAGATTCAGAATTTCGCGGACGCTCTGCTCGGGCATAACCAATGACTCCGGAATGAATTCACAAACGAATATGCAGCATTTTTATGCAAATGGCGAAGCGAAGTAAAGAAGTAACACAGTACAGAGTAAAGAAGCCAAGGAGCAAGAAATGGTGCGGGAGAGAGGACTTGAACCTCCACGGGTGTTACCCCACAAGATCCTAAGTCTTGCGCGTCTGCCAGTTCCGCCACTCCCGCACGGTGGACTCCTTCATGATACTTGGATGGCGAGGAGTTTTGCCAGAGCGGAGAGGTAGGGACGCCGCGGAAACGTTCGCGTCTGCTTTGTCCCTCGGTTTCGTTGGGATGTCCCCGGGGATCGCCAACCCCGTCGTAATCCTTAGTACACGAATGCGGGTCGCCACAGTGAAATCAAGGTGGGCTATAAGCCGGGGAGAGCGCTTGAGTTCGACGGCGGAGTGAGCTATTTGTAGGGGACGGTGAAAGGGACTTTGGGGTGCCATGTCGACACAACAGAGGGCAGGCGAACATTACGAGTTGAAGCTGCGGGCGGCGCGGCGGGCGTTGGAGTTGGTGGAGCCGGGGATGAGCGTGGGGTTGGGTTCCGGGTCGACCGCGACGCTGTGGATCCAGCTTTTGGGGGAGCGGGTGCGGGACCACGGGTTGAAGATTCGGGCGATCGCGAGTTCGGAGGATAGCGAGCGGCTGGGGCGAAGCTATGGGATACCGTTTGTGACGTTCGGGGAGTGCCGGAGCCTGGACCTGACGGTGGACGGAGCGGATGAAATTGCGCCGGGGCTGGCGCTGATCAAGGGCGGAGGCGGGAAGCTGCTGCGCGAAAAGATTGTGGCCAGCGCGTCGAAGCGGTTCGTGGTGGTGGCGGACCAGTCGAAGGAAGTGGAGAAGCTTGGGCGGTTTCCGTTGCCGGTGGAGGTGATTCCGATGGCGGCGCCGTTGGTGGAAGATGCGCTGCGCGGGCTGGGGTTTACGCCGGCGGTGCGGGCGGGTGGCGGAGGGAAGCCGTACATTACGGATGAAGGGAACTTGATTCTGGATTGTTCGAGGTTGCTGATCGAAGATCCCGCGGCGATGGCGGCGAAGCTCGATTCGATTGTGGGCGTGGTGGAGCATGGGTTGTTCCTGCATATGGCCGATTTGGCGCTGATTGCCAGGGAAACGCAGGTGATTGAAAGGACGACGTAACGAGACGTGACGGGTGAAGAGTGGCGCACCCTTTCCAAAGTTGAAGGCGTAGGCCATCCAAGAAGGTGCTTTGCGTGAGACACTCGCCGATGGTGTCGCGTTTCGATTTGGGATAGTGCACGGCAGGGAACATCTTACGAAGAATTGACTCACTTGGATTTTCTCAGGCTGCTAGACTCCGGCGGAGTTGCTACACGGGTTCCTCTAGCTGCCGCGATGCGGTGGAGGTTCTCTTGGGCGGGATGGCAACGGCGCGACGCACGACGAACCAGAGGATGAAGAGGAGATCCCACACCATGCCGGCGACTCGCCTTTTCGGACCATATCCCTGACGCATTGCCGTGCTGAAAAACCTGAAGCTGGTGCTGATGAATTGCGCCGGCTGAGAAGAATCCTTCGAATGCGTGTTTATAAAAATAGAGAGGAGGTGAGGCCTAGCAAAAGATTCGAAACTTTTTCGTGACGCAGGTCACATGGTTCCAAGCCACCTGAAATGTTTGAAAATCACATCCATAGCGGTAATGTTCGTGGTTATGATGTGACGATAGGCCTGAGGCTCTGTGTTCCCTTGCTCCCCTGCGCCCGGGCCACTATTGTCAGATCAGAAATGTTCAACGGAGGAAAGGAGCTTTACCATGAAGTTTAAGTCTCTCATCGTTGCAGCGGGGCTGTGCCTTGCGATGTCCACGGCCGCATTGGCCGCAGAAGACGGCGCCGCTCTCTTTAAGGCGAAGTGCGCGGGGTGCCATGGCGCGGAAGGCGAAGGCAAACCGGCCATGAAGGCGCCGGCCCTGAAGGGAACCGCGTTGAGCGCGGATGCGATTGCGGACGTGATCACCAAGGGCAAGGAAGGCGCGAAGGCACCGCACACCAAGGCGGTGGCGGGCGTGACCGCGGACCAGGCCAAGGCGATCGCAGATTTCGTCAAGGGGCTGAAGTAGTTTCAGTAATTTCCCAGCGGCTCGTTTCTTGCGGCTTCTCCCAGTCCAACCGGGACCGCACAGAAAACCACCGGTGCCTGGCTTCAGGCACCGGTTTTTTATTGGAGGAACCAGAAGTTGCCCACAAATAGCCTCAACAAAGAAAAGGCTCTCTTCAGGGGGCTGAAGCACCCGCTTCCTGAAAAGGGTGCATGAGACGGCTCCCAGCCCGAGTTTCTCAGGTCAAGGACTGAGCGAATGTGGCTATGGAAACGCGGGGAGCCCTGGGTGATAATGATGCGTCGCGCCCCGAGTTCCGCCAGGGCGGAGGAACCTCTTTGATTATTCAGCAAAACACGGACCCGATGGTGGTAATCCGGCAGACGGATCATGGTGTCCTGACGGGCTTTTTTGCGCGCGAATGGGGAAATGAGGTTTTCAGCAAGCCGGAGCCGTTCGCTTCGTTTTGCCTGGCGGCGGCGGAGCACGACAACGGATGGCAGGAATGGGAACTGGAGCCAGAAGTGGACCCGAAGTCGTTCGCGCCGTACAACTTCATGAGCGTGCCGACCGAGGAGCACGTGCAACTGTATCAGCGGGGCATTGACCGGATCGTGAAATCCGATTTGTACGCGGGGTTACTGGTGGCGTGCCATTGTTCCGGTCTGTATGACCGGGCGAGGGCGACGATGCCCGGATATTCGGCGAAGTACGTGCGGGCACACGAACAACACCACGCGAATGATTTCGTGCAGAGGCTGCGCCTGCAGCAATTGCGACTGAAGGTGGACTTGCGGAACAATCCGGCGACCCGGGAATTCACCGACGAGACGCGGATCAAGACCACCGCGCAGCGGCTGGACGCACTGGATCGCTTGTCGCTATTTTTCTGCCTCGGCGCGG
>Ga0335085_10000954_pt1 | contig 69295 bp, 57 predicted proteins | sample Lox_Sample_45_FD_206712 | JGI IMG/M metagenome (GOLD analysis project Ga0335085, IMG submission 206712) | Soil microbial communities from Loxahatchee National Wildlife Refuge, Florida, United States - Lox_Sample_4.5 | ecosystem: Environmental > Terrestrial > Soil > Wetlands | place: USA... | reverse complement strand
ATGCGAGCCCGGACCCGAACACATTCGGGGAATCGTCGGATTCAAGAACTTGACGAACGGCGGTGGCGGGCAAAATACAGTTCGAGGTTTCGGCCTCGAACGGTTTGACGACCATCCAGCCCGGCGTGCCCAACGTGCGATCCATCAGGTCGATGGCGGATTGGCCGTTGTTGACGCGCGTATCTTCGTAACCGCTCGCGAGATTGAATTTCAGGCCGGGTATCGGCTCATAACTTGCCTCCAGTTCGGCGCCTTTGATCTTGGCGTCGAAATTGAGATTGATCGAGGTGCGGTCCACGATCTGCGAAATCTGGTAGCCCTTGTAATCGTAGTAGAAGACGTCGCCGTTCAGCGTGAGACCGCCATCGAGCAACGTGTTTTTGGTGCCCAACTCATAGGCGTTGACGAATTCGGGCGCGAAAGTGGCCGGATGGGTGATAGACGATTGCGAACTCGTAAAATCGGCCACAGGCGGCGGCGGATTGGCGCCGCCGCCCTTGTAGCCGCGCGAATAGGAAGCATAGACTAGGGTTTGATCGGTAAAATCGAGCTTGGGCGTCCAGTTGGCGACGGCACGGCCCGTCCATTCCTTCCATTCCTGGCGGACAATGCCTGCAATCGGATAACCGCCACCGGCCTCGAAGGTCCAGCTCGGGATATTCCAGAACGTCTTCTGGTCGTCGGTCCAGCGCAAGCCGCCGGTCAGCTTCAGATCGGGTGCGACCTGATAATAGACTTCGCCGAACCCGGCATATGAATTCAGATCGTAGGGATTCTCGCTGCGGAAATAATTGTGTCCCTTACCGTTTATCTGGCTGAGCGGATTGGGATCGATATAGGTGCCGAAACGTTTGCCACTGACGCTATCGACGTAGCCGCAACCCAATACCGAAGACATGCCTTCCGGACCGAACGGTCCGTTGAAGAGAATGGGCTCGGACGAAATCGTGAATGGCGGCTCGAAACCGTTGTAATTGTGGCACTGCGTGAAATCGCCCGGACCCTGTAGATTGTTGACCTGCTCAAGCAGGGTGATGAGATTGAAGAAGACGTAATAATCCTCGACGGTCTGGTAGTGCATGTAGTTTGCGCCGGCGCTGAAATTCAGCGGGCCGCTGAAATTGGACGCCAATCGCACTTCTTGGCTGAATTGCCAGGCGTGTTCCTGCGACAGATCCTCGCCCACCATGCGGTCGGAACATCCGAGCTGCGGATCGCAATAGATGCCGTTCGGCGCGATAATGACATTCGGATGCGGATCGATTAGAGCCGCGTTCGATGCGAGAAAATGCGGCGCCGTATCGAAGCGATTCAAATCCTCGATCGAATAAAGGAAGTCCTTGTTGTAGCCGGTCTGCGAGGTCAACGTCAGCTCCGGGGTGACCTTGTAGTCGGCATTCAATTCGAGCGTGTCGTTGCTCGCGCGATAATGCGGCTCGATCAGCGACTGAATGGTACGCAGGCTATGTGGCTGTGTCTGGCTCGCATACGGATCGATCGGGTTCACCAGCGCGCCGCCCGGACCATTGCTGGCGACGACGAAGAATTCGGCGAGAGCAACAAACGGCAATGCCTGTCCATTCGGCGTTTCGTAAGCGTCGCTGGAATAGAGCGAGGTCGGCAAACAACCTTGACTGAGTTGCGCCCGCGCAAATCTGGTGGCCTGACCGGCGAGGAAATATATATAATTGGGATCCTGGTAATCGGGTAGCGTCGACAGATCGAGGCCAGCGACCGACGTTGGACCGGGATCTTTCTTGCAAAGCTGCTTGCCGCTGCGCAGGCGGTCGTCGTTTTCCGAGAAATGTTCCCAGACGGCATCGACTTGCAGGCTTTCGACCGGCTTCCAGCCCAGTGTGACGCGCGTGGACCACAGATCGCGGCCGTCGGTTTGCTTGCCGGTGGTCTGGTTTAACGTGTATCCATCCCGCTTCGTCCACTCGCCGGCGACACGCAGATCGAGGCGATCATCGACGATCGGGATGTTGACCATGCCTTCGTAGCGGCGGTTGGAATAATTACCCCAATCGGCCGAGAGCATCGCCTCGAACTGATCGGTCGGCTTGGCGGAAATGACGTTCACCACACCCGCCGTCGCGTTGCGGCCGTAAAGCGTTCCTTGCGGTCCGCGAACGACTTCCACCTGATTGACGTCGTAAAATTCTTGTTCGAAGAAATGATTGCGGATGAAGGGAATATCGTTGAAGGCAACCGCCACCGCCGGATCGGTCGTGACCGAAATCGCTTGCGTGCCGATGCCGCGAATCTGGATGTTGTAGCCGGTGAAATTGGTTTTCGAGAAGGTGAGGTTCGGAACTTCCTTGACGAGATCCGGCCCGCCCGCGATCTGGCGCGATGTCAACTGCTCCTGCGAAAGCGCGGTGATGGCGATGGGCACCGTCTGGATATCGCCCTTGATCTTGGACGACGTGACGACAACCGTTTCCACGCTCGCCGCCGCATGGGACACGGCTGCATCGGCCAAACGCGTGGTTTCGGCGGGTGATGCGCTGTCATGCGCCTGGCCGCGCACGATGGCGACCGCGTTCGCTTCGCGCTGCGCCACGAAGCCCGTGCCCGCCAGAATGCGCGACAGCGCAATCTCCGCCGTAAGCTCGCCTTTCACACCGCGCGTGCGCGCATTCTTGACCGCTTCGTCCGAAGCGATCACCGGCACGCCGGTTTGCGCCGAATAGGCATGAAGTGCTGCCTTGAGGTCTCCGCTGGGAATGTCGAACTGGTCGGCCAATGCGCCGGTGACCAGCAGCATTGCGCTCGCGCCGCCCAGGGCAGCTGCTTTGAGAAAAGACAATCGCGTCATAATCCCCCCTTTGTGCGGCAACGCCGCCATGGTCCTCAGCGCAAGATCACGCTTTCATCGGCGCGGCTTTCGACGCGAAGGCCGAGCACATCGTGCACGACACGCGCGAACAGCCGCACATTGTTGGTCGGAAACGTGCCGTCGATGGTCATGCTGGCGACCGCCGGATCGGCGATGACGAGTTTTTCGCGGTTGTAGCGATTGAATTCGCTGGCGGCGTCGGCAAGCGTCGTCTTGTCGAAGACGAGCACGCCGCGGCGCCAGCTCAATTCCTTGGCCGCGGCTTTCGCGTTTTCATGCGTGAGGAAAACGGTGCTGGGCGTGGCCGTCACCACATCGCCTTTCGTCAGAAGCGCGGGCTTGAGCGGCGTGCGCATGGCGGGCGCATCGAATCGCACCGTGCCCTGCATGACGGCGACTTCGAGCTTGCCCGTATCGCGGCGCACCAGAAACTGCGTGCCCAGATCGGTGATGCGATGATCGCCCACCATCACGATGAAGGGATGGGCCGCGTCGTGCTTCACCTGGAAATAGGCTTCGCCCTTCTCGAGCCAGACCACGCGTTCGTTCGTGGTCATGCGCGTGCGAATTGAGGTGTCGGTGTTCAGTTCGATGCGCGAACCGTCGGCGAAGCTGACGGCTTCGTGCCCGCCCACGGGCGTGGTGAACATGCGATCCTGGGGTTTCGTGAGATAAGCGAATGACGCCGCGCCCAGAAGCGCTGCCACGGCGAGGCCGGCCGCAAGCCGGAACATCAGCGGCGAGATGCGCGCGCGCGCGGCCTCGCCGATGTTTGCGCGCAGGGCGGCGAGCCGGTCCGCGCGGTTCCACGCCGTATCCAGGCGCAGATAGGCGACCATGTGCTGCGGCGACTGCGCAAGCCAGGCATCGAGCGCGGGCTGGTCTTCATCGCTCCAGCAATCCGAATCCCGCCGCTTCAACACCCACGCCGCGGCCTGGGCGCGAATTTCCTTCGCCGCTTCGATCGGATTTTGCACGATGCCGGCTTCGCTCATGGTCAAAGCTCCGCCGTTTCGCCGAACAGCATGTCGGCGAGCGCGCACATGCCGTCGCTCAAATGGCGGTTGACCGTGTTTTCCGCGATGCCCATGCGTGCGGCGATTTCCGGACGCGTGAGGCCTTCGATCTTGCGCATGACGACGGCGTCGCGGCAGCGCGGCGGCAGGCGGTCGAGCGCCGATTGCAGGCGGCGCAATTCCTCGCGCGCCATCACGCTTCTGTCGGGCCAGGGCTCGTCGAGCGCCACATTGAGCGCTTCGAGATTGGGTACGGCTTCGATGGAGACCACGTTCTCGCGCCGCATGAGATCGACCAGAAGGTTGTAAGCGGTGGTCAGCACGAACGGCTTCACCGGATACGGAATGCTTTTCTGCGCGGACGCGAACACGCGCGCATAGACTTCCTGGCAGAGATCGTCGATTTCGGCCTTGTTGCGCCAACGGCGGCGAAGGAACTGCTTCAATGCGGCCTCCAGCGGCAGCACCTCGCGGACAAACCAAACCTTCGCGTCAGACACAGTCATAGCTGCGCCTGGCTTGAGCAGGTCTGAGTCTTCACGACCGGTTTCCGGTGCCTCGATCATCCCCCTTGAGCTTTCCGGCTTTCCGAGGGTCAGAATTTACGCCCACACAGAGCTAAACGAACGGGGCATGCGGGATAGCCAGTGGCGATGGCGGAAAATCTTCGCGCACGGAACGCGGAATTGCGCCATTCGCTGCGGTGCAAAATAAAAGGGCGGTGGATTTTTCCACCGCCCTCCGAGTTTTACAGGCGAGCCAGGCTCAGACCCCCAATATATTATGTGCGCCTAATCGCCGAGGCCGATGGAGATGGAGGCATATGGGCCGAAGAAGCCGCGATTGGTTTCCTTGCGCGCATCGATGCCGCCATCGATGGCATTGAAGAAGAAGTCGGCTTTGTAACCGATGCTCACCTTCGCGCCCGGATAGAACCACGAGATCGCGGCGAAGCCGCCGACATCGGGAACGACGACGTTTTTGCTGCGGTCGGGCGAGGCGGAGCGTTGATAGATCGAATGTCCTATAGCTTCGCCATAATGCGTATGAGTCGAAATATGATATCCCGCGGAGCTATGGTGCCCGCGCGCCGTCTGACGCCCGAAGAGTGCTGCCGCATTCACGCCCCAGTCCAGCGAAATACCGCCATCATCTTTGTTACCGGCAAGATCGGTTGACGCATTCCATGCGATCGAAGGGCCGATACCAGCGAACTTATGCACCAGAGCGGCAGATGCATAGTAATGATTGAAGTGTCGCAGACTATTCGTGGGATTATATTGGATATTAATCGCGTTGCGGGCGGTAAGCTGTGCATAGCGAATGCCGACACCGATTGCGGAATTCCCGCCGTGACCGAATAGCCCCAAGCCGACATCCTTGCTGGCGTGGAAATCCAGCATCAAATGACTTTCTGAGCTTTGTGCCGCAGCGTTCTGATAAGCATAGGCAATACGATAGATATTTGTGGGAGTAGCGCTCTGCTGGTTGGAAGACTTGTTTCTGCTGTCGCGGCCATAGCGGATTCCAGCCGAAAACGTCCAATCGCTTCCGGATGGTTCGAAGGAAATCTGCGCGTGCCCGTCAAACGTTGCGCGCGCGTTCTTCTGGATTCCAGTGATGCCTTCGGTGATGAAAGATTTACGCGGCGTGACCAGCGTGAAGTCGGGCTGGAACGGCTCCAGGCTGTTGTCCAATTGGGTGAAGCCGCCATCGAGTTCAAGCCAGATTTGCGGCTGGCTTGTGTCTTCCGCTTTTGCCAGATCGGCAGACGAGACATAGGTCGCCAATGCCAAGGCGGATGCGCCCGTCAGCAGCTTCCAGCGGATCGTGGCGCGGTTGTCGTGCGTGTTGATGAGTTCGCTCATTGTGTGATTCCCCCCGTAATCAAAATTGTCATCCCGGACGACGCGTAGCGGCGATCCGGGACCCACCCAGCCGCTTTCACCGTGGGTCCCGGCTCGCGCTCGCTTCGCGAGCTTGGCCGGGATGACATGCGGGTTTCTGCGTTTCTCTTTCCCATGGCGCTCACCAGTTCTTCGTGATGCGCACGCCATAGAGGCGCGGATCGGTGAGGAACACGTTCGTGGTCAACCCAGTGTCATCGCTGTTCAGGAAGTCGCCTGTGATGGCGGTCGTGTTGAACACATTCTTCAGATAGCCCATCACCTGCCAGCCCGACGCGCTTGTCAGGATCAGAGCGAGGTTGACATTCGAGTACCCTCGAATCTTGTCGTAGGGCCGGTCGTTGAACACGCGTGCCCAGCTCTGCGATTGCCAGTAGAAATCGCTGTGCAGCGTTGCTGCCCAATCCTCCGATACAGGCATGGTGTAATCGGCCGAAAGCGATGTGGTGAATTTCGGCGCATTCGGCAGCTCGTTGCCGCTCAGATCCTTGTAGAAGCCAGCACCCCCATTCGGCGCCGTGGATGGAACCCACGGCACGTAATCGGAAATTTTGCTTTTATACCCAGCCGCCGGATCGTGACCGAAGGCATAAGCTTGCTCGCAGGCGAATAAGACATAGGTAGCAGCGAAAGAGGAGACACTTACCTCTTCTATCAACTCCTCTTCGACCTTCGCCGGGATGACGCAGTTCGAAGGCGACGTGACGAACGGCCTGGACACAACCCAATCCAAATTGCCGGCCGTGCGATCCATCAGATCGATGGCTTGGGAGCCCTTGGCAAGCTTGGTATCTTCATAGCCGCCCGCGAAACTGAATTTCAGGCCCGGAAGCGGCTCGTAACTTGCCTCCATTTCCGCGCCCTTTACGGTCGCGTTGAAATTCAGATTGACCGAGGTGCGGTCCACGATCTGCGAAATCTGATAGCCCTTGTAATCGTAATAGAACACATCGCCGTTCAGCGTCAGCCCGCCATCAAGCATCGTATTTTTCGTTCCCAATTCATAGGCATTGACGAATTCAGGTGCGAAAGTCTTCGGATGGGTCGTCGAAAATTGCTGGAGCACGGGGAGCGGTGGATTGGCGCCGCCTGCCTTGTAGCCGCGCGAATAGGAGGCATAGATCAAAGTTTGGTCGGTGAAATCGAGCTTCGGCGTCCAATCGGCAACGGCCCGCCCCGTCATTTTCTGCCATTCCTGATCGACGGCGCCGGCTACCGGATAACCCCAGCCCTGAATAGCGGTCCAACTGGGAATTTCGAGAAAATGCTTCTTGTCGTCGGTCCAGCGAAGGCCGCCCGTCAATTTCAGATCAGGGAGAAGCTGATAATAGACTTCGCCAAATCCCGCATAGGAATTCAGCGTATAGGGGTTCTGACTGAGGAAATAATTGTGCCCATTGTTGTCCAGATGGCTGATGGGGTTCGGATCGATATAAATGCAGAACTGTTGTAGCCCGGGTATATGGGTCGGATCTCCGTAGGTATGCGGAATGGGGCGTGCACTGCCGGTGGCCCCGGCACACTCGTTGACGATATCAGTTACGCCCGGCGGATTGGGGAAAGGTTCGTTACCGTTCCAAGCCTCGGCAATGTCGGTGAGCACATTGATGAAGACGTAATAATTCTCCTCCGTTTCATAATGCAGGTAATTGCCGCCCACGCTGAAATTGAGCGGACCCTTGAAGTTCGACGCCAGCCGGAATTCCTGGCTCAACTGCCAGGCATGTTCGTCGGAGAGGTCTTCGCCGACAAGCCTGTCCGAGCAGCCGAGCTGCGGATCGCAGAATACGCCGTTGGGCGATTCGTTGCTGGGCGAGAAGATGCCGGGTGAAGACTGAAACCGGTTGAAGTCTTCCGTCGAATACAGAAAATCATGATTATATCCCGTCTGCGACGCGAAACTCAGCGAAGGCGTGACATCCCAGCTTGCGTTGAATTCCAGCGTATCATTCTTGGCCCGGTAATGCGGAGTTAAAGACGACTCGATTACGCGCAGATTGCGCGATTGCACCCCGCTGGCATAGGGATCGACATAGCTGTTCAATAGATAGATGAATTTGTTGTTGGCGTCTTTCTGTTGCACGTTCTGGCTGATACCCGGTACATGCGATTTGAACTGACCTTCGGAAGCAAGCACGAAGGGCAGGCTGTTGCCATTCGGCGTTTCGAACGAATCCGCCGAGTAGAGCGAGGCCGGCTTGCAGCCCTGGCTCAATATGTCATGAACTGTGACATTGCCAGCTAGTACATTGGTGCTTAAGCCATCGACGCTTTGGACGCCGGGATCTTTTTCGCAAAGCTGCTTGCTGGTGCGAAGCCGGTCATCGTTTTCGGAGAAATGTTCCCAGACGAGATAGGTCTGAACTTTCGCGAATGGCTTCCAGCCGATGGTCACGCGGCTCGACCACAGATCGCGACCGTCAATGTTCTGGCCGGTGGTTTCGTTGTAGGTATAGCCATCGCGCTTGGTCCATTCGCCGGCCACGCGGATATCGAGCCGGTCATCGACGATGGGGATATTGACCATGCCTTCGTAACGGCGGTTCGAATAATTGCCCCAATCGGCGGAGAGCATCGCTTCGAATTGATCCGTCGGCTTTGCCGATACGACATTCACCACGCCGGCCGTCGCGTTGCGTCCGTACAGCGTTCCCTGCGGCCCGCGCAGAACTTCGACCTGGCCGACGTCGTAGAATTCCTGCTCGAAGAAATGATTGCGGATGAACGGAATATCGTTCAGCGCAACCGCAACAGCGGGATCGGTCGCCACGGAAATGGCTTGCGTACCGATGCCTCGGATTTCGATGTTGTAACCAGTGAAATTTGTTTTCGAGAAAGTGAGGTTCGGCACTTCCTTCACCAGATCGGGTCCGCCCGCAATCTGGCGCGATGTCAGCTGTTCCTGGCTCAGCGCCGTAATCGCAATCGGAACCGTCTGAATATCGCCCTTGATCTTCGACGACGTGACAACAACCGTTTCCACACTCGCCGCGGCGGCAACACGCACCGGTTCCGCCGATTGCACGTGGCTGGAAGCTTCCTGCGCCGGTTCGGGCGCGCGCACGATGCCGATGGCGCCGGAGGGCGTGCGTTGCGTGGTGAAGCCGGTGCCTTTCAGCAGATGGGCCAGCGCGTCATAGGGCGTAAGATCGCCATGCGCGCCGCGCGTGTGCACCTGGCGCACTTCCGTGTCCGGATAGATCAGCGCGACGTTCGTCTGCTTCGCATAGGCATTGAGCGCGGTTTGCAGATCGCCGTCCGGGATATTGAAATTTTCCGCGTGCGCGCTCGCGGCAAGCGCAAGCGCAGAGACGCTTCCGGCGAGAACCGATTTGAAGCCCTTTTTCATTACTCCCCCCTTCGTCTGGCCCAGCGGCCGGTTGTGCGAACCGCGCCGCTCAGCGCGAAATTACGATCGTGTTGTCGTGCTCCGTGACATGCAGGCCCAGCACGGCCTGCGCCAAGCGCGTGAAATCGTCGACATCCTTTGTCGGAAACGTTCCGCCGATGGTGCGGCTTGCGGCCTGCGGATCGGCGATCAGGATTTGCTTGCTGTTGTAGCGGTTGAACTGAGCCGCGGCTTCGGCGAGGGTCGTGTGCTTGAACACCAGCACGCCGCGGCGCCAGCCGAGCGCATTGACAAGCGCCTGCCCCGAAGTTCTCGCAATCGACACATCCTTGCCGGTGGCGGTGGCGATGTCGCCCGGCGTCAGCAGCGTGGAATGCTCCGATTTCTGCTTCTCCGCGCCTTCGAGCCAGACCCGCCCCTGCACGACGGCCACCTGCACGCGGCGGTCGTCATGGCGCACGACGAATTGCGTGCCGAGATCGGTGACGCGATGGCTTCCTGCCACGACGATGAAAGGATGCATGGGATCGTGCTTGACGCGGAAGAACGCCTCACCCCGGTCGAGCCAGACGACGCGTTCCTCCGTCGTCATGCGGGCGCGGACGACGGTGTTGGTGTTGAGTTCGATGCTGGAGCCGTCGGCGAAATTCACGATCTCGTGGCCGCCGACAGGCGTCGCGAACGTCCGGTCGCGCGGCTGAAGGAAGAAATATGCGCCCGCGGCGCCGGCTATGGTAACGAGCAGAAACACCGCCGCGAGTTTCATCAGCATCGGCGACACGCGGCGGACCGGTTCGCGATCGCCGCGCAACGGCGCGCCAATGGCCGCCAGCCTTTCGGTGCGGTCCCAGGCCGCCTCCATGCGCGCGAACGCCACTTCATGCGCCGGCGATTGGGCGAGCCATTCATCGAGCCTTGCCTGATCCGCTTCGCCCCAATTTTCCGAAAGGCTGCGCTCCATCAGCCAATCGGCCGCGCGCGACTTGATGGCGGCGGCATCTCCGAAAGTCTTCGCCCCGCGCAATTCGCTCATCGGCTCCTCCCGGGATCGGAGAGCTCGCGATAAAGCATGTCGGAGAGCGCCGAGACGGCGAGCGCGAGATAATCCTTCACGGTGCCTTCGCCGATGCCCATGCGTTGTGCGATCTCGCGGCGCGAAAGCCCTTCGACGCGCCGCAGGATCACGGCCTCGCGGCAGCGCGGCGGAAGCCTGTCGAGGGCTGCCTGCAGCCGGCGCAACTCATCGCGCGCCACCACGTTGCGGTCGGGCCCCGGCTCGTCCTGAACCACGCCCAGCTTCTCCAGATCGGCGACGGATTCGATCGCCACGATCTGCTGCTGGCGCACGCGATTGATGAGCAGATTGCGCGCCGTCGTGAATACGAACGCCTTGGCCGCGGCGGGAGGCTGGGCGCGCGCGGCTTCGAACACGCGGGCATAGACCTCCTGCAAGAGATCTTCGATCTCGCTTTGATCGCGCCAGTTGCGGCGAAGAAACTGAATCAAGATCGTCTCCAACGGCAACACTTCGCGCGCGAACCACGCCCGCGCTTCTGGCGCAGAAAGACTCATTCCTGCGGAACGCGGGTTGGCGTCCTCTCGGCCGGTTTCCGGTGTTTCAACCATCCCCCACCAGCGTCTTGCCTTTCGAGGATCGGGTTCACGGCTACATCTGTGGAGACAATGCAGAGTAGCTTTCGGGAGGGATTGCGTTTGCAAAAAAGCGTTGTGCGCCGCAAAAGCGCGAGCGTGCGATTGCGTTGCAGCGCGGCGGGCGCCGGGAATTACGTCTCGCCAAACGCGCGCAAAAAAATGGGCGGGCTCGCCCCCGCAAACCCGCCGCATCGATGCTACGGCGGCAAGGCGAAGCCGCGAGGGCAACACACATGCACCTTTGCAATCGCCCCGGGCTTGGCGGCCGGAAGGGGGCGAAAGTGCAGCGCGGTTTCCGGCCGCGGCACAAACACCTCGCATCCGGCGCAGGATGCGCGCGAGGCCGCATCCATTACCCTGTATGGCCCCGCGCCGGCGCTACCGTGCCATGCCGAAGTCCTTCAGTTTGCTAAGGGGAGAGATGGGGGCGGGAGATAGGATTTCAAGTGGTTCTAGAGGATTTTTTTCATATTTCTCTCAGATATGACGTATCGCTACTCAATTTACTTTCACTATTGCAAAAGCCTTTTCGTGGTGCTAAGAGAGAGTCTCCACATTGGAGGTCGAAGCAATGACACAGTTCCGAACTATCGAAATCGACTTTGACGTCCACAAAATCATCGAAGCCGAACGACTGAGTTTCGATGAGAAACCGAATGATGCACTTCGACGGCTTTTACGCCTCCCTCCGCTTGCCTCGGCGAAGCAGTCGGTACCGAAAGCTGTCAATGGACAACGGCCATGGTCCGCAGAAGGGGTAATGCTCGCTCATGGCACTCTGCTCCGCATGCGTTACAACGGCCGTCAACATGAAGGCCAAATCGTTGACGGAAAGTGGGTTGTTGAAGGGAAGACTTTTGACTCACCGTCAGGCGCGGCAAGCGGAATAGCGACCACAAAGCGTGGAAAACGGACACGTCTGGATGGGTGGATTTATTGGGAGGTGAAGCCTCCAGGAGATACGTCTTGGACCGCCATCCATGCTCTTCGCTCTAAGCTCAACGGAGACGCTCGAAAGACGCTCGAAGAGATGGGTCTTTGACACGAACTCCCGATATTTCTTTTGACGCTGATCCTGAGACCACTGCGCAAAGCGAGGTGGGGATTGATGATTGTTTACCGACTTGATCCAATTTCGCTAAGACAATGTGATGCTTCGTGGATGCTATCGTCAATACGCGAAGCAGTTTGGGTCGGCGCTGCTACGGAACGTGAAGCACGGAATCTTGTAGCATTAAAGACGAGGGTTCATGCATCATCTGCAGGTGCGTATCAGGCTCAGGCGCTATCTCCCTGGCTCAACCCTGAACTTACGTCCTGTGTTTGGGATACATCGAAAACCGATGTGCCGCATGGCGTAGTGATGACACTGCTCGGTGATATATTGTCCTGAATTTGATGTTAATCCGGCGACTCATAACCTCCATCTAGCGTGGTGTTCATGGGTGGCCGCCACCCGCCTACGCTTTCAGCTTCGGCGGGGCAGCATAGAACTCACTTGGCCGCCGTAGCTTCAGCGAAGGCGGCAAGGGCGGCCATGAGGTGGTTCGATAATCTCAATCCAAAATCATTGTCATCCCGGCCAAGCGTTGCGTCAGCAACGCGCGAGCCGGGACCCACGGCGAAAGCGGCCCGGTGGGTCCCGGATCTCGCGCTATCGCGCTCGTCCGGGATGACAATTTTTTCTGCTACGATGAAGCAAACCCCAAGGCGCCCGCCCCCTCACGCCTCTCGCGCGATCTCCGATAGTCCTTCGAAGGACTGGCGCGCCAGCGGCTCGAGCAGCGTGATGATGGGCTTGAGGCGCGCGGCGAACTGGATCACGAAATTGAATTGATCGTTGCGCTGGCGTTCCAGGCTTGCGATCGCCTCGCCGTCCGCGCTTTCCTGCCGCGCGCGTTCGATATCGCTTGTCGTGTCGAAGATGTTGTCGAGCGGCATCGCCACGCGCACCATCGCGGTGTGGATGCGCCCGCGCAACGCGCCGTCCTGAAGATCGAACAGGCGCTCGCGGTTGCGCTCGTAGATGTCGATCTCGCGCCGTGCCGCGCGCAGCATGCGCATCGTGAACGGGCCGTAGGGTACGCCGCGCTCGCGCGAAGGCGCTGCGATTTCCAGAATCAGAAGCACGGTGGCGAGCACTTCGCCGAACAGCAGCGCCGAATTGCGCTCGCGCTCGCGCTTGCCGACCATGCGCTCCATCTGCGTGGCAGCGAAGCCGCCGGCGGTGGCCAGCACCGCGCCCAGAATGACCTGCCATAGCAGGCTGAAATTGGAGACGAAATCCATGTCTTCCGGCTTGAGCGCCATCGCGGGACCTGCGCCTACTCCGCCACCGCCTCACCCGAGCCGCCGAATTCCTTCGGGAAATCCTTCAGCTTCGGCAAGCCGTCCTTCATGCGCAACACCGTCTCCGAATAATTCACATGCACCGCGGGCTTGAAGTCGAGCGTGGGGATCGTGGCCGCGAACACATCCACCAGGCCCAAGCCCGGATGATCGGTCATCAGATGGCCGCCGCATTTCTTGCAATATTTGCGCTGGCTGCCTTGCGTCTTGGCGTAGGTCGCGATGTTCTCCGCGCCCGATGTGACGCGCACATTGGCGGGCTTCCACAGGCTGAAGGCGTTGACCGGCCCGCCCGACCACGAGCGGCACGAACGGCAATGGCAATAGCCCATCACATCCGGCGCGCCGCTCGCCTCGAGCGTCACCGCGCCGCAAAAACAGCTTCCTTTGTGCGTCATGGCCGAACCCCGATTGTCTGCCGCACGCAACCTAGCAGAAAGCGGGCGGGCGCGCAGCGGGGTGCGAAGTCAGGCGCTGGCCTTGGCCTTCACCGCTGCGGCGCAGAGCGCGTTCAATTGGGCGCGGATCGACGGGCCTTTGGTGTGCGATTGCCAGTCGCTATAGCCTTCCTTTTTCAGCCGGATGCGGATATCGGCGATGGATGCGCAATCGCCGGATTTGGCAAGCTGAAAGGCGCGTTCGAGCGTGGTGAGTCTCTCGTTCATCGCCGTATTATGGCCGCGCGGGGCGCAATGTCGAAGGAAAATCGGCGCCGATTATCAATTGGCGAGCGGCAGCGAGAAGCGGAATTCGGCGGCGCCTTGCAGCGCCTCCTGATACCAGAGCCGCCCGCCTTGCGATTCCACGAGCGTCCGGCAGATCGAAAGGCCTACGCCCATGCCTGCCTCCTTGGTGGTGACGAAGGGCTGGAACAACCGCGCGGCCACTTCGGGCGCAAGGCCGGGGCCCGTATCGGCGACGGCGATTTCCACCATATCGGGCATGCGCGAGGCGGAGACCGTGACGCGGCGGATTTCGCGGCCGTCCATCGCCTCGAAGGCGTTGCGCAAGAGATTGAGCAGCACCTGCATGATCTGCACCTTGTCGATCAGCACGCAAGGCAATCCGTCTTCGATATCGAGGCGCAATTCGACGCCGCGGTGGCGCGGATCGAGGCGCGCAAGCTCCGCCGCTTCGGCGATCATGGGCGCCACGTCTTCGGCGGATTCGCTCGCCTCCTTCTTCGCCGCAAATCCGCGGATGCGCTTGATGATGTCGGCGGCGCGGGTGAATTGCCCGTCGGCCTTGGCGATCAATTCGGCGAGCTTGGGAGAGGCGATGTTCTCCACCTCCTGCGTGCGCGTGGCCGCGCGCAGATAATTGTTGGCGGCGGCGAGCGGCTGGTTCAACTCATGGGCAAAGGCCGAGACCATCTGGCCCATTTCGTTCAGCCGCCCGTAATGCGCAAGTTCGGCCTGAAGCCGCGCCTGCCGCTCGCGCGCCTGCACCGCGGAGATCGCAGCGGCGGTGGAGCGCGACAGCGCCTCCAGCATCGCCACTTCGTCTTCGCGGAATTCGCGCACCTTGCTCCAATAGGAGCCGATGGCCGCGATGGGCGCCTTGGCGCGCACCGGCACCATCACCAAACTCTTCACGAAAGTCGGGCGATAGGCGTCGTGCGGGATGCGCGGGTCGACATAAATATCGGGAATGATCGCGGCCTGGTTGTTCAGCATGCACCAGCCGGAGATGCAGGCGGTGAGCGGAAAGCGCTTGCCCTTCCACAAGGGGCCGACCGCATCTTCCTCGACGTAATGGCATTGATCGCCGTCGCGCATCACGAAGCTGACGCCATCGGCGCCGGAAACCGCGCGCGCGCAGCGGCGCACCGCCTCGATGATGCCGTCCATGCCGTCGGCGGCGGAAAGCTTTTCCACCGCCGCGGCAAGCGACATCAGCCGCGCGGTTGCAGGCGCATCGGCGGAAGGTTCGCGCTGAACGGCTTGAAGCATCGGCGGCCTTTGCCCGCGATCTCATCATGCGGGCGCGACGTCAGAAAGGCCTGCAAGTTTAAGTTTCAGAGACTTTCGCAAATCTTAATCGAAATGATGCCCTTCATTTTAGGGGGCCGCCGCGCGGCCGGGCCCTGCCCCCAAGCCTTCCGGCCCCCGCCCCGGCCTGCAACTTTTGCGCGGAAACCACCAAAACGGCCCCTGTTTCTACCGGGCCGGGGCGCCTTCCCCGTTGCAGAGCGGTTAAAGTTCTAGGCATGATGCACAATGTCGCGCCGCCTCCCCGCCGGATGGGGCGGACGCGTCTGAACTGGCACCCGGCAGGTATCATCGGCAGACTCATGTCAAATTTCGATAATGGCGGCGATCAGCCCCTCGCCATGGCTTCGGCGAAGGGCACAGTGAAATGGTTCAACTCCACCAAGGGCTACGGCTTCATCACGCTGGAAAACGGCGGCGATGCGTTTTGCCATGCCTCGGCGCTGGCAAGCCTGCCGGCCCCGAACCTGCCGCAAGGCTCGACGGTGGTGTGCGACCTGCAAAATTCCCCAAGGGGTCTTCAGGTGGTGACGGTCCATAGCGTGGACACCTCCACCGCCGACCCCATGCCCGCGCGCAGGCCCCGGCCCGGCGGCGGCGGACGCTTCGGCGGTGGCGACCGCTTCGGCGGGGGTGACCGCTTCGGCGGCGGCGACCGTTTCGGCGGTAGCGACCGCTACGGCGATGACCGTTTCGGCGGCGGGGATCGCTTCGGCGGCGGAGACCGCTTCGGCGGTGGTGACCGCTTCGGCGGCGGCCGCGATTCCGGCCCCTCCGGCCCGATGGCCGATGGGCGGGTGAAATTCTTCAACGAACAGAAGGGCTTCGGCTTCGTCGTGCCGGATAGTGGGGGCGGCGACGTCTATCTGCATGCCAGCGCGCTCAGGCGCTCCGGCATCATGGCGCTCTCCCCCGAGCAGCGCATCCGCTACTCCACCCGCCAGGGTATGAAGGGCGTGGAAGTGGACCGGATCGAGGTGGTTTAAGCGCCGGTTTGGTTCGGTTTCGAACTATTTCGAGCCTTCACGCGCCATGCAGCCCAGCCTTGCGCGGGCCGCGGCTTGATTCGCGGACGCCCCGGCATATATAGCCTCGATCTATATCGAACCAATATAGATAGGGGCCCACGGGCATGGACGTCCGGACGATCTGCCTTGGCATTCTCACCCGCGGCGATGCCACGGGCTACGAGATCAAGAAGCTGTTCGAAGAGGACGGCTATCAGCACTTCGTGGAGGCGAGCTTCGGCTCGATCTACCCGGCGCTGTCGCGGCTGACCGAGGAGGGCCTCGTGTCGGTGCGCGAGGAAGCCCAGGAAAAGCGCCCCGACCGCAAGGTCTATTCCATCACGAATGCGGGCCGCGAGGCCTTCATCGGCGCGCTGATGAAGCCGTTGCCGGAAGACCGCCACCGCTCGCCCTTCATGTTCGCGATGCTGTTCTCGCAATTGCTGCCGGAAGAGCACGTCTCGCAAATGCTCGACGACTATATCGCGCAGAGCGAATCCGCGCTGGCGCAACTCATGGCGAAGAAATGCGCGGCGCCGGGCGAGCGCTTCGTGACCGGATTGGGACGCGCGGTCTATGTCGCCGTCCTGAACTTCCTCAATACCCATCGCGCAGAACTGGAGAATCGCGCGGCCGAAGCCGCCGAATGAAACCGATGCTGAAGAACTGGCTGCAATTCGCGCGTTACTGGTGGCAAGTGAACCAGCCCGATTTCTGGCGCACGATGAAACCGAGCTACCGCGCGGCGGCCGTGATCCTCGTGGTCGCGGTGGTGTGGATCGGCTCGGGCTTCATCACCGGCACGGGCGGGGTGCCCGCCGACGGCGACGCGCAGGCCAAGACCGAAAACGCAATGCCGCGCGTGCGCGTGCTGACGCTGCATGCCAGCGAGCGCGCCGCCACCGTCACCATCCGCGGCCATACCCAAGCGCTGCATGCCGTGGACGTGCGCGCCGAAGTGGAGGGCGTGGTCGAGGCCCTGCATTTCGAAAAGGGCGATCAGGTCAAGCTCGGACAGACACTCTGCCAGATCAAGCTCAACGATCGCGGCGCAAAGCTCGATCAGGCGCGCGCAAGCGTGGCGCAGATGGAAAAGCAGCACGACGTGGACGTGAAGCTCGCCGCCGACGGCTTCCGCTCCAAGATCCAGGTGGCGGCCTCCGAAGCCGCGCTGGAAGCGGCGCGCGCCCAGCAGCGCACCCAGGAAATCCAGCTCGCCAATACGCAGATCAAGGCGCCCTTCGACGGCGTGGCGGACAACCGCTACGTCGAAGTGGGCGATTACATGAAGGTCGGCGACAAATGCGCCACCGTGATCGCGCCCGAGCCGTTTCTCGCCGTGGGTGATGTGTCCGAAGACGATGTGAGCAAGATCGTGGCGGGCGGGCCGGCGAGCGCCTCGCTCGTCACGGGCGAAACCATTCAAGGCACGATCCGCTTCGTCGCCGACCGCGCCGATCCCACCACGCGCACCTTCCGCGTCGAAGTCGAACTGCCCAATCCGGACGGCAAGCTGCGCGACGGCGTGAGCGCCGACATCCATATTCCCGTGGCCCATGTGAAGGCCGTCAAGATTTCGCCCGGCATTCTGGTGCTGGACGATAACGGCGCGGTCGGCGTGCGCACGGTCGTGCATGGGCTCGTGAAATTCATGCCCGTGAAGATCATCTCCGACGGGCCGGACGGCATGTGGATCGCGGGCGTTCCCGATCCCGTCACCGTCATCACCGTGGGCCAGGAATTCGTCAGCGACGGCGAGCGCGTCGAGCCCGTTCCGGAGAAGAGCGGATGACGCGCATCGTCGAATGGGCCGTGCGCAACACGCGCGTGGTGATCGCCATGATCGTGGTGGTCATCGTGGGCGGGCTCGTGAGCTTCATCACGATTCCGAAGGAAGCCGAGCCCGACATACCCATTCCCGTGCTGATCGTGCAGGTGACCTATCCCGGCATCAGCCCGGAAGATAGCGAACGGCTGCTCGTCAAGCCGCTCGAAACCGCGCTGCGCTCGGTTGAAGGCGTGAAAACCATGACCGCGCGCGCCTATAGCGGCACGGCGGTCGTCATTCTGGAATTCGACGTGAACTTCCAGAAGCAGAAGGCGCTGGCGGATGTGCGCGCGCAAGTGGACGAAGCGCGCGGCAAGCTTCCGGCCGAAGCCGATCCGCCCACCGTGCAGGAAATCAACACCGCCCTTCAGCCGGTGATTTCGGTTGCGCTTTCCGGCGACGTGCCCGACCGCACGCTGTTGCGCCTTGCGCGCGATCTGAAAGACCAGCTCAAGCTGATCCCGACCGTGCTCGATGTGGATATCGACGGCGAGCGCAAGGAGATGCTGGAAATCCTCATCGATCCGGCGAAGCTGGAAGCATACGGCATCACGCAGACCGAAATGTTCAATGCGGTCGCCAACAACAACAAGCTGATCGCGGCGGGCCTGATCGACACCGGTCACGGCAGTTTCGCGGTCAAGGTTCCCGGCGTGATCGAGAACGCGTCGGATTTGCTGAGCCTGCCGATCCGCTCCACGTCCAATGCAACCATACGCCTCTCCGACGTGGCGCAGGTGCATCGCACGTTCTACGACCCCACCACATTCGCGCGCGTCAACGGCCAGCCCACCATTTCGCTCGATGTGTCCAAGCGCATCGGCTCCAACATCATCGCCAACAATCAGGCCGTGCGCGACATCGTGCAGAAGGCGCAAGCCTCCTGGCCCACGGGCGTGCACGTCACCTATCTGTTCGACGAATCCACCGACATTCACGACATGCTGGGGTCGCTGTCGGATTCCATCATCCTGGCCATCGTTCTGGTGATGATTATCATCGTGGCGGCGCTGGGTTTGCGCGCAGGGCTTCTTGTGGGCGTCGCGATCCCCACCTCGTTCCTCATGGCCTTCATGGTGCTGAACGGGCTCGGCATGTCGCTGAACGAGATGATCATGTTCGGCATGCTGCTCGCGGTGGGCATTCTCGTCGACGGCGCGATCATCGTGGTCGAATATGCCGACCGCAAAATGACCGAAGGCTTCTCGCCGAAAGACGCCTTCGGGCTTGCGGCCGTGCGCATGTTCTGGCCCGTGGTGAGCGCCACGGCCACCATGATCGGCGCGTTTCTGCCGATGCTTCTGTGGCCCGGCGTGCCCGGCAAATTCATGAGCTTCTTTCCCATCACGCTGATTATCATTTTGTCGGCATCGATGGTGGTGGCGCTGATCTTTTTGCCCGTGCTGGGCGGCATGTTCGGCAAGCAGCCGCCTTACGACGAGCAGCACGAACGCGCCATCGAGGCATCGGAAACCGGCGACTGGCACGATATTCCCGGCATCACCGGCTGGTATGCGCATCTGGCCGAGCGGCTGACGCAGCATCCCGGCAAGGTGATCCTGGGCGCGATAGGCGTGGTGTTCGCGGTCGTCACGCTCTTTGCCGTTTTCAATCACGGCACGGAATTTTTCGTGGACACCGATCCCGGCTATGCGCAGGTCTATATTTCGGCGCGCGGCAATCTTTCGGCGGAAGAAAAGCGCGACATCGTGATGAACGTGGCGCGCATCGTGCAGACCGTGAAGGGCATCCGCGCGGTCTATGCCAATTCGGGCGGGCAGAGCAATTCGCTCAACAGCCAGGGCGGCGAGCCGGTGGACACCATCGGCCATCTCGGAATCGAGATGAAGGATTACCGCGAGCGCAGGACCAGCAAGCAGATCGAGGAAGAAATCCGCCAGAAAACCGCGAGCATTCCCGGCGTGCACATCGAAGTGCGCGAGCCGAGCGGCGGCCCGAACCAGGGCAAGGACATCATGATCGATGTGAGCTCGGACAATAATGCCGAGCTTGCGCAAGTGACCGCCGCCATTCGCGGACATATCGATCAGATGACCACGCTGCGCGACATCGAAGACACGCGCCCGCTTCCCGGCATCGAATGGGATTTGAACATCAACCGCGAGCTTGCAAGCCGCGCCGGCGCCAACGCGCAGTCCATCGGCACGGCCGTGCAGCTCGTCACCGACGGCATTCTGGTCGGCAAATACCGGCCCGACGATTCCACCGACGAAGTCGATATCCGCGTGCGCTATCCGAGCCAGTATCGCGGCATCCATGCGCTCGACAATCTGCGCGTGGCGTCGGCGGACGGAAGCATGGTGCCGATTTCGAATTTCGTCACCATGACGCCGGAGCAGCAGGTGAGCTCCATCGAGCGCGTGGACGGCCACCGCGTCTATCACGTGCGCGCGAACGTGAACCCCGGCGTCAACGCCAATGCGGAGATCGCCAAGATTCAATCCTGGATCGATACGCAGAGCTTCCCCCGCGACGTGCGCGTGGCGTTCAAGGGCGGGGCGGAGGAGCAGAACGAATCCGGCGCGTTCCTGATCGAAGCCGCGTTCCTGGCGCTGTTCCTGATCGCCATCGTGCTTCTGGCGCTCTTCAACAGTTTCTATCACGCGGGGCTTATTCTGGTCGCGGTGATTTTGGCGATGATCGGCGCGCTGTTCGGCATGGTGGTGACGGGACAATCCTTCTCCATCATCATGACGGGCACGGGCTTGCTGGCGCTTGCCGGTATCGTGGTGAACCACAACATCGTGCTGATCGATACGTTCCACCGGTTGCGCGATTCCGGCATGGACCCCATCGAGGCGGTGATCCGTTCGAGCGCGCAGCGCTTGCGCCCGGTGTTTCTCACCACCATCACGGCCATCGGCGGACTTCTGCCGATGATGTTCGCCATCGAGATCAATTTCGCCACCCGCGAAGTGACCATCGGCGGGCCGAACGGATTGATGTGGGTGCAACTTTCCACGGCCATCGTGTTTGGGCTGGCGTTCTCCAAGGCGATCACGATGGGGCTGGTCCCCGCGATGCTGGCACTTCCCTATCGCGTGCGCGAAACCAAGCGCGGCTTCCGCTGGGCGATGGGCGTCGCGTTGCGCTGGCCGTGGCGCTTTGCGAAGCGGCTGATCGCGCGCGGACGCGGGCAGCAGCAAACGCAGCCGGCGGAATAATCAATCCACCGGCGCCGCGCGCGCTACATCCGGCGCGACATCGGGATCGTTTTCGACTTCCTTGAGCTTTTCGCGCGCTTCGGCGGCCTGCTTCTGCTTGTTCCACATTGCGGCGTAATGGCCGCCTTGCGCGACAAGCTCGGAATGCCGCCCGCGCTCCACGATCTGCCCGTGATCGAGGACGAGGATTTCATCGGCGTCCACCACGGTGGACAGGCGATGGGCGATGACGAGCGTGGTGCGATTCTTGGAAACCTCTTTCAGCGCGCTCTGGATTTCGCGTTCGGTATGCGTGTCGAGCGCGGAGGTGGCTTCGTCCAACATCAAGATCGGCGGATTTTTCAGAATGGTTCGCGCAATCGCCACGCGCTGCTTTTCGCCGCCGGAGAGTTTCAGCCCGCGCTCGCCCACCATCGATTCATATCCCATCGGCAGTTCGCGGATAAAGGGATCGATCTGCGCCATACGCGCGGCTTCTTTTATATCGTGCTCGTTCGCGCCGATGCGGCCATAGGCGATGTTGTAGCGGATCGTGTCGTTGAACAGCACCGTATCCTGCGGCACGATGCCGATGGCCGCACGCAAGCTCGCCTGCGTCACATCGCGGACATCCTGCCCGTCGATCTTCACCGAACCCGATTTGATATCGTAGAAGCGATAGAGAATGCGGCTGATGGTGGATTTGCCCGCGCCGGACGGCCCCACAACCGCGACGGTTTTGCCCGCCGGAACCTTGAAGCTGATGCCTTTGAGCACAATGCGCTCGGGATCGTAGGCGAAGACAACATTGTCGAACACGATCTCGCCGCCCGTCACCGCCAGCGGCTTCGCACCGGGCTTGTCGGTCACTTCCTGCGGCTGATGCAGCAGGCGGAACATCGCATCCATATCGACCAGCGCCTGCGTGATCTCGCGATAGACGGTGCCCAAGAGATTGAGCGGCTGATAAAGCTGCATCAGGATCGCATTCGCCATCACGAAATCGCCGATGGAAAAACGGCCATGCTTGATTCCGATGGCCGTCAACACCATCACCGCGCCCATGCCGAGCGACATGATCGCGGCCTGGCCCGTGTTCAGGATCGACAGCGAGGTCTGCGCCTGAATGGAAGCGCGCGAATATTTCTCCATTGATTTGTCGAAGCGGCGGGTTTCGTGCGCCTCGTTGTTGAAATATTTCACCGTCTCGTAATTCAAGAGGCTATCCACCGCCTTGGTGTTGGCATCCTGATCGGACTGGTTCATGTCGCGGCGGAACTGGATGCGCCAGCGCGTGATGGCGAAGGTGAACCACACATAGGCGCCAACCATCGCCAGCGTGACGAGCGCAATCGAAACATCCAGCTTCACCACCATGATCGCGGCGAACAGCGCAAGCTGGAACAGCGTCGGGAAAATGTTGAAAATGGCGAAGGAGAGCAGCGTATCGATGCCCTTGGTGCCGCGCTCGATGACGCGGCTCAATCCGCCCGTCTTGCGCTCTAGATGGAAGCGCAGCGAAAGCGTATGCACATGGGCGAAGGTGGAAACACCCACCTCGCGCAGCGCATGATATTGCACCTTGGCGAACACGCCGTCGCGCAATTGCGCGAACGCCTGCATCATGATGCGCGCCAGCACATAGCCGCCGATCAGGGCCAGCGCCGTCATCAGCGCGATGGCGTAAGCGGGCTTGGCGGCGAGCGTGTTGGTGATCCAGCCCATGAAGAGCGGGAACGCCGCCGTCGCCAGGATCGCCGCCACAAGGCACACGAGCGAAAAAATCACCCGCGCGCGCAAATCCGCCCGCCCCTTCGGCCACAGATAGGGCAGAAGCATCCACAACGGGCGCAAGGAGGGAACGCCGCTTCCTTCTTCGGTCAAGGGCCGCGCCATCTCAGTTCCCCATATTCCCGCCGCCGAACATCAGGAAGCCCGCGAGCAGGGCGAACACGGCGATGGCAATCAGGATGACGGCAGTGCGCGACAAGGCTAACCTCCGGGCGAAGCGCCCCCCTTTTCGGTTTACGGATTAGGCGCGCCGCCCGCAATCCCCAAAGGGGCGCATGCGCCCCATGCAGAGATATTCATGCCTCAAAAACCCTATGCGAATAAGGATAAGAGCGTTTGCGTGTTCTGCGGCTCTTCGCCGGGCCGCGATCCGGCCTATGCGCAGGCCGCGCGCGAACTGGGCGCGCTGATCGGCGCGGAGGGCTGGGGCCTCATTTTCGGCGGCGGCGATATCGGGCTGATGGGCCAGGTGGCGGAAACGGCCTATGCGGCGGGCGCGCGCGTGCATGGCGTGATGCCCGAATTCCTGCGCCATCTCGAGCCGCCGCTGAAGCATGGCGAGACGCTCGAGATCACGCCCGACCTGCAGCAGCGCAAGAAACGCATGCTGGCGCTGGCGGATGCGTTCATTATTTTGCCGGGCGGATTGGGCACGCTCGATGAATTCTTCGAAGTGGTGACGAGCGTCCAATTGGGCGCGCTGGCGAAGCCTATCGTGGTGGTGAACACGAAGGGCTATTTCGATTCCTTACGCAAGCTGATGGATCATATCGTGCGCGAGGGCTTCGCGCGGGCGAGCATAAAATCGCATTTCCAATATGTGGCGACGCCCGAGGCGGCTATCGCTGCGATCACTCGGCCTGTTGCACGCGCATGGGCCGCAGCCAGCCCTCGGCCGCGATCAGCAAAAGGGCCGCCCAAACGCAGCCGAAGGTGATGGCGTCGATGCGCGTGAAGCGCTCGCCGAAACCGAAGGTGGCGAGCACCAGCGTGATCGAGGGCGAGAGATATTGCAGGAAGCCGAGCGTGGAGAGGCGAATGCGCCGCGCGCCCGCGGAGAAACACGCCAGCGGCAATGCGGTGAGCGGTCCGCCCAAGATGAGCAACGTGTTGATGGACAGATGCGGCGATGGAAACGCGCCGGTGCCGGAGAGTTTCCAGAACGTCACGAGAAATAATGTGATGGGAAACAATATCCATGTTTCGACGGTGAGCCCATCCAGCGCATCGACCGGCGTGAGTTTTCGGAAATAGCCGTAGAAGCCGAACGACAGCGCCAGCGCCGGCGCGATCCACGGAATATGTCCGAGCTCGAACGCCTGCACCGTGACCGCCGCGCCCGCAAGCACCATGGCGGCAAGGCGCACGCGCGACAGCCGCTCGCCGAGCAGCACCACGCCCAGCGCAATCGAGATCAGCGGATTGATGTAATAGCCGAGGCTCGCTTCCACGAGCTGGTTCGTCGCCACGCAATAAATATAGATCGTCCAGTTGCAGGTGATGAGCAGGCTCGTCAGCGCCAGCGCGCCCAAATATCGGGGTGTCTGCACGATGCTGACGATGCGCGAAAAACGGCCGCGCGCCAGCGTAACGCCGGCCACCGTTAGCGCGCACCACAATATGCGATGCACCGTGAGTTCGAACGGCGGCACGGCATCGAGCAGCCGCCAATAAAGCGGCATGATGCCCCACGCCACATAGGCAAAGGCCGCGAACGCAATGCCCGCGCTATCGTCGCGCTCGTGCATGCTCAGCCTTTCGCACCGTCGCGGTAAAGTTTGTAGGTGATGGAATCCGCGAGCGCTTCGAACGACGCATCGACGATGTTGGGCGAGACGCCGACGGTGGACCACCGCCCGCCCTTGCCATCCGCGCTTTCCACCATCACGCGCGTGACCGCATCGGTGCCGCTGCCGAGGATACGCACCTTATAATCGACCAGCTGCAAATCCTGCAGGTACGACGAATATTTGCCGAGATCCTTGCGCAGTGCATCGTCCAGCGCATCGATGGGGCCGTTGCCGGTGCCGACATTGAGCAGCATGTTGCCGCCGACTTTCATCTTCAGCGTGGCTTCCGACACCGTGACGAGATTGCCGCGCGCATCATGGCGCTTCTCAACGATGACGCTGAAACTTTCCACATCGAAATAATCGGGCACCTGCCCCAGCGCGCGGCGCGCGAGCAATTCGAACGAAGCTTCGGCGCCGTCATAGGCATAGCCCAGGAATTCGCGCTGCTTCACATCTTCCAGCAGGCGCTGGATGCGTTCGTCCTTCGCGTCCACATCGATTCCAACTTCCGAAAGCCGCGCGACAAGATTGGAACGGCCGGCCTGATCGGACACGAGAATCTTGCGCGTATTGCCCACCGTTTCCGGCGGAATATGCTCATAGGTACGCGGGTCTTTCTGCACGGCGGAAGAATGCAGCCCGCCCTTGTGCGCAAAGGCCGATAGGCCGACATAGGCCGCGTGGCGATTGGGCGCGCGATTGAGGATTTCATCCAGCAGGCGCGATACATGCGTCATGCGCGCGAGCTGTTCGCGCGCGATGGCCGTTTCGAATTGCGAGGCGTAAGGCTCTTTCAGCATCAGCGTGGGGATCAGCGAACAGAGATTGGCATTGCCGCAGCGCTCGCCCAAGCCATTGAGCGTGCCCTGCAATTGCCGCGCGCCGCCACGGATGGCGGCAAGCGTCACCGCCACGGCCTGTTCGGTATCGTTGTGCGCGTGAATGCCGAGGCGGGCGGATGGCAGCTTCGCCTTCACTTCGCTGACGATGCGATAGGCCTCTTCCGGCATGGTGCCGCCGTTTGTGTCGCACAGCACGAGCCATGCAGCACCCGCATCAAGCGCGGCGCGGATGCAATCGAGCGCATATTCGGGATTGGCTTTATATCCGTCGAAGAAATGTTCGGCGTCGAACAGCGGTTCGCGGCCTTTCTTTTTCACGGCTTCGATGGATTGCGCGATGCCGTCGATGTTTTCGCTGCGCGGGATTTCGAGCGCCACATCGACATGGAAATCCCATGTCTTGCCGACAAGGCACGCCGCATCGGCGCGCGCATCGAGCACGGCGGAGAGGCCCGGATCGTTGGCGGCGCTGCGCCCCGCCCGCTTGGTCATGCCGAACGCGGTGAAGCGCGCGCGTTTCAGCGGCGGGCGCTCGGAGAAAAACGCCGTATCGGTCGGATTGGCGCCCGGCCAGCCGCCTTCGATGTAATCCACGCCCAGCTCGTCGAGCGCGAGCGCGATCTGGCGCTTGTCTTCCACCGAGAAATCCACGCCTTGCGTCTGCGCCCCATCGCGCAATGTGGTGTCGAAGATGAAGAGGCGTTCCTTGCTCACGAAACGCCTCCACACTTAAACTCTGTCATCCCGGAAATGCGCGCCAGCGCATTATCCGGGACCCACCGAGCCGCTTTCGCCGTGGGTCCCGGCTCGCGCTCGCTGCGCGAGCTTGGCCGGGATGACAATATGGGATGTGAGGGAGTTTTCATCGTTTGACCTCCCATGTTGTTCCTTCCGGTCCATCTTTCAGCACAATCCCCTGCGCCAGCAATTCATCGCGGATGCGATCGGATTCCTTGAAGTTCTTCGCCTTGCGCGCGGCGTTGCGGGCTTCAATCGCGCGCGCGATTTCGGCCGTATCGACGGAAACCCTGCGCGCGATGCGTCCGGGATCGGGAGAAAACCCGAGCAGCGACAAGCCCCCCGCCAGTTCTTCCGGCGATGCTTTATGCAATTCGGAAAGAGCTTGCGGCGTGTTCAGGTCGTCGCTCAATGCGGCAAGCACGCCTTCGCCCATGCGCGGGCTCGCGACGGGTTCGGCTGCATCGTACCAGCGTTCCAGAATGGCCCAGCTTTCCTTCATGCCGTGCAGCGTCCAATCCATCGGCTGGCGGTAATGCGAGCGCAGCATATTGAGGCGCAGCACATCGCCCGGCCAATCGGCGAGCAATTCGCGGATCGTCACGAAATTGCCGAGGCTTTTGGACATTTTCTCGCCTTCGACATTCAGGAATCCGTTGTGCATCCACACGCGCGCAAGCGGATGGCCGTGATGGGCGCCTTCGCTCTGCGCGATTTCGTTTTCGTGGTGCGGGAACAGCAGATCGATGCCGCCGCCATGGATGTCGAAGGTTTCGCCGAGCAACGCCTCGCTCATCGCCGAGCATTCTAGGTGCCAGCCGGGCCGCCCGCGGCCCCAAGGCGAATCCCAACCGGGTGTGGCCGCGTCCGACGGTTTCCACAACACGAAATCCATCGGATTCTTCTTGTAGGGTGCTACTTCGACGCGCGCGCCCGCGATCATCTCGTCCGGCGAACGGTGCGAGAGTTTGCCGTAATCCTTTTTCTTCGCAACGTCGTAGAGGACGTGGCCTTGCGCCTCATAGGCGAAGCCGACCGCGAGCAAATCCTTTATCATCGCGATCATGGGCGCGATGTTTTCGGTCGCGCGCGGCTCATGCGTCGGCGCAAGGCAACCGAGTGCCGCCACATCCTCATGATATTGCTTCGCGGTTTTTTCCGTCAGTTCGCGGATGGAAATGCCTTCGGCCGCCGCGCGCGCGTTGATCTTGTCGTCGATGTCGGTGATGTTGCGCACGTAAGTCACATGCGCCTCGCCATAGATGTGGCGCAGCAGCCGGAACAGCACATCGAACACGATCACCGGCCGCGCATTGCCGATATGGGCGAAGTCGTAAACCGTCGGCCCGCACACATACATGCGGACATTCTTCGCATCGAGCGGCGCGAAATCCTCTTTGGTCCGCGTCAGCGTGTTGTAAAGGCGCAAGGTCATGGCGAGGGGCCTTAAAGCATGATTTGGGCGCCGGTGGCGCATGAAAAGTTGGAAGATGTGGGCGGGCAATAGGGGTCTGTCGCGGCATCAGCCGCAAATAGCGATCTTCGTAATGTGGCGTTGGAAGGTCACGCCGTTTCCCCTTTGAGCCGCGCGAGCGCCTTGGCCCGGCCGATGAGAGGTAGCAGCTTTTTCAGCTCCGGTCCATGGTCCCTGCCAGTGAGTGCGAGCCTGAGCGGATGGTAAAGGTCGCGGCCTTTGGCGCCCGTCTGGGCCGAAACGAGTTTGGTCCAGCTATTCCAGGTGGATTCGTCCCACGGTTCGGGCGGCAGGGCCATCGCCGCCACGGAGCAAACCGGCGGATTTTCCAAAACCGGCGTGACCGGACCTTTCACCAGCGTCCAAAAATCGGCGGCGTCGCTGAGCCGGGCGAGGTTCGGCTTCACCGCCTCCCAGAACGCTTCGCCGCCGCCGATGCCGAGCGCGGCAAGGCGCGGGGCTGCGGCCGCGTAAGACAGCATGTGCAGGAGTTTGGTGTTGAGATTGGTGAGTTCCGCCGGATCGAAATGGGCGGGCGCGCGGCCGATTTTGTTGAATTCGAATTCGGCGGCGAGGATTTCGAGCGACGGCTTCAGCTCGACGGGATCGGACGTACCCACTTTCGCAAGATAGGAGGCGAGCGCCAGCGGCTCGATGCCGTCTTCGCGCAAGCTGCGCAGCGATAGCGAACCGATGCGCTTGGACAGCGCCTCGCCGCCCGCGCCGGTCAGCAGCGGATGATGGGCGAATTCGGGAACCGCACCGGAAAGCGCGCGGAAAATTTCGATCTGCACGGCGGTGTTGGTAACGTGATCCTCGCCGCGGATGACGTGGCTGACCTTGTAATCGATATCGTCCATCACCGACGGCAGCGTGTAGAGGAAGGCGCCGTCTTCGCGCACCAGAACGGGATCGGAGAGCGTGGCGGTGTCGATTTCGATGTCGCCGCGGATCAGATCGCGCCAATGGACTTTGTCTTGCGAGAGCTTGAAGCGCCAATGCGGTTTCAGGCCCCGCGCTTCGATGGCCGAGCGTTCTTCTTTCGTCAGTTTCAGCGCGGCGCGGTCATAGACCGGCGGCTTGCGGCGGGCGAGTTGCAGCGCGCGCTTGCGTTCCAGTTCGGATGCGCTTTCGTAGCAGGGATATAACAGGCCGCTTGCCTGCAGCGTTTCGAACGCCGCGCCATAACGCGAAAGCCGCGCAAGCTGGTTGTCGTAAATGTCGTGATGCACGCCGAGCCAGGCGAGGTCTTCGCGGATCGCCGCCTCGAATTCCGGCTTGGAGCGCGATTGATCGGTATCGTCGATGCGCAGCATGAATTTGCCGGCGTACTTCTTCGCGAAGAGATAATTGAGCATCGCCGTGCGCGCATTGCCGACATGCAGCAATCCGGTGGGCGACGGCGCGAAACGGACGAGCACGCTCATTTCACGAACAGATGGGCAAAGCCCAACCCATAGGCGATGCCCAGAACCGTGATGATCGTGCTCCACATCGCCAACAGCGAACGCCATTTCAGGCTGCTGAAGATCACGAAGATGTCGCGCAGCGTAAGCTGTTCGGCGTCCGTGTTCTGAAAGCGCGTGGCGCGGCGGGTTCTGGCGCGCGCGGCGACATCGGCGGCCCAGCTCGTGATCCGGCGCTGAAAGACGTCATCCCACACCGAACCTGCGTTGATGCCGAGCCGCGCCACCGCGCCCACCACGCCATCCTCCAGAATGCATTCGCCGTACACGCCCTCCTCCGTGATGAGGAGCAGCGGCATCCCGGCATAAAACGCCATCGCCGCTTCGGCCTGATTCCATGAAGTGGGAAAGCGCACCATCGACATTTCGCCCGGATTGGCGGCGGGGCTGTTGGTGCGCAGCTTGTCGGCCATGTGTTTTTCATAGCCAACGACCACCGCGCCGTCGCACTGGGTGAGCACGCGGCGGATCTGTTCGATGGGGCGGTCGTGAGGAACGTCGCTGTCCTCGGGACGCGCGCCCACCGTTCGCGGCACGAGCCCTCGTGCCTTGATGGCGGAGATGAGCGCGAGCTTGAAATCCTCCTGCGCCTTGGAGAGCGGGCGGCCGATACTGATAAAGACGCTGGGTGCGGCATTGTCGGACATGGATCGATCCCCGTCATGCATCCCGCGCGTTGCGGAATTTGTTGGTGATGGGATAACGCCGGTCGCGGCCGAAATTGCGTGGCGAAATCTTCACGCCGGGCGGCGCCTGGCGGCGCTTGTATTCGGCGATATAGAGCATGTTCTCCACGCGCTTGACCACCGCCGGATCGAAGCCGAGGCCCACGATTTCCTCGAACGACATTTCCTTTTCGACGAGGCATTCCAGAATCGGATCGAGAATTGCATAAGGCGGCAGCGAATCTTCGTCCTTCTGATTGGCGCGAAGCTCGGCGGTGGGCGGGCGCACCAGAATATTCTCCGGCATCACGCGGCCCTTCGGCCCCAATGCGTGTTTGGGATGCACCTGATTGCGCCAGCGCGCGAGGCGGAACACATCGAGCTTGTAGACGTCCTTCAGCACATTGTAGCCGCCGCACATATCGCCATAAAGCGTGGCGTATCCCACGCTCATTTCGGATTTGTTGCCGGTCGCCAGCACCATCGGGCCGAATTTGTTGGAGATCGCCATCAGGATCAGGCCGCGAATGCGCGACTGGATGTTTTCTTCCGTCGTGCCGGGCGCGGTTCCTGCGAATATCGCATCCAGCGTTTCGCCGAAGGCTTTCACCGGCGCTTCGATGGGCACGATGTCGTAATGCACGCCGAGAAGCTTGGCGCATTCCGCCGCATCGTCGAGACTTTCCTGCGAGGTATAACGCGAGGGCATCATCACGCAGCGCACGCGGCCGGGCCCGAGCGCATCGGCCGCCACCGCCGCCGTCAGCGCGGAATCGATGCCGCCGGAGAGCCCCAGCACGACGCCGGGAAAGCGGTTCTTGTTCACGTAATCCTTCAACCCCAGCATCATGGCGTGATAGATCGATTGCGTGCGTTCTTCTTCCTTCTCGATCTCGCCTGCCGCGCACACCCATCCGCCAGGCGAGCGCGTCCAATCGGTCATGACGATTTTTTCTTCCCAGGCGGGAAGTGCGAGCGCGCGTTTTCCGCCGGCGTTCACGACCTCTGATGCGCCGTCGAACACGATCTCGTCCTGCCCGCCCACCTGATTGAGATAGGCAAGCGGCAAGCCGGTTTCGCGCACGCGCGCGGCGATGAGTTCGCTGCGCACTTCCTCCTTCGTCGCATCGTAGGGCGAGCCGTTGGGCACCAGCAGAATCTCGGCGCCATTCTTGGCGAGATGGCCGGCCGGAACCGGCGTCCAGATGTCTTCGCAGATGGGAACGCCGATCTTCACGCCGCGAATGTCGAGCGGGCCTGCAAGCGGGCCGGCCTTGAACACGCGCTTTTCGTCGAACACGCCGTAATTGGGCAGGTCGTATTTGAGGGCGCGGCCCGCGATCCGCCCGGCATCGAGCAGCACGCAGGCATTATAGAGCTTGTTTTCCTCCACCCATGGCGCGCCGATCAGCACGGCGGGCCCGCCATCGGCCGTATCGCGCGCGAAGTCCTCGATATGCGCGCGCGCGGCGGCCTGGAACGCGGGCTTCAGCACAAGGTCTTCCGGCGGATAGCCGCAGATGAAAAGTTCGGAGAACAGGATGATGTCGGCTTTGGCTTTTGCGGCTTCGGCGCGCGCGGCTCTGGCCTTGGCGAGATTGCCCGCCATGTCGCCCATGATGGGGTTCAGTTGCGCAAGCGCGATGCGTAGGCGATCCGTCATCGCCGCTGTTTAGCCCTCTATTGCTTTGCTTGAAAGAGCTTACGCCGTGAGCGCGTAGGCGTCGGGGGCCGCGGCTTCGTCGATCAGAAGCGCGGTTTCGAGCGCCCGGCGGGCCTCTTGCGGGCGAACCGGCGCGGGCGAGCCCATTTGGGCGGCCTTCACGAAGGCCGCGATGGATTCGCCGAGCGGATCGTCCAGCTCCAGCGCGTTGAGCGCGCGGTTCGTGGTGTTCTTCACCTGACGGGTGAGGAAATCGATTTCGATCTCGCCGTCCGAATAGACCGCGCGCATGCCGCGGCGGCGCTTGTCGGAGATGCGGCTGGCGGCGAGCTTGGCCACCGAGCCGTTGTCGAAGCTCACTTGCGCGGAGACTTCGTCGGCGAACTGGCTGTGCGTGGCGCGGCCATGCGCGCGCACATCGGCCACGCCGCCCGGCACCATGCGGTGCAGAAGATCGAGATCGTGGATCATCAGGTCGAGCACGGCCGACACATCGGCGCCGCGGCCCGTCCACGGGCCTGCGCGCCAGCATTCGACTTCGAGCGGCACGTCGCCATAGGACAAAAGCCCCGTGCGCGCGAACACGAAACGCTCCTGATGGCCGACGGTCAGCACGCAATTCTTGGTCTCGGCGAGCGCGATCAGCTTGTCGGCTTCGGCCAGATCGGTGGCGATGGGTTTTTCAACGAGCACATGCACGCCTTCGTTCAGGAAGGCGCGCACGATCTCGGCATGCGTCACCGCGGGCGAGCAGACGCTGACGATATCGACTTCGCCCAGAAGATCGCGCCAGTCGTCGCGCGCGCGCGCGCCATGGGCGGTTGCGACCGTGTTGCGCGCGTGGGTATCGATGTCGGCGACCGCGGCAAGCTCGACGCCTTCCATGCGCGCATATTTTGCGGCGTGATGGCGGCCGAACGCGCCCACGCCGACCACGCCGGCCTTGAGAACGCCCAAACGGTTATGGCTCTGAATGCCCAAGAGAATCCTCGCGGGTCTCGCAGGGGCAAATCAGCCATGCCGCAGGGCCAGGGGCGACTCATAAAATGTTTCGGCTTGTTACACCCCCCGCCCCTGCTAGGGTTAGGCCGCTGAAACATCGAAACCCCTATGGTTAAGGAGCCCCCATGGCCGCCGAAAAAAACCGGGAAATCCGCCTGAAAAGACGCCCCACGGGCATGCCCGAGAAGGCCGATTTCGAGCTGGTCGAGACCCCGATCCCCACCCCCGCCCACGGACAGGTGCTGGTCCGGAACATCTTCATGTCGGTGGACCCGTATATGCGGAGCCGCATGGTGGACCGCAAAAGCTACGTGCCGCCCTTCCAGATCGGCGAGACGCTGTCCGGCGGGGCCGTGGGACAGGTGGTGGCGTCCAACAACAACGACAAGTTCAAGGCGGGCGATTACGTCAACAATTTCTCCGGCTGGCGCGAATGGTTCGTGAGCGGAGGCGGCGATCTTCAGAAGATCGATCCGGGGCTTGCGCCCATTCAGGCCTATCTCGGCGCGTTCGGCATGCCGGGGCTGACGGCCTATGCGGGCTTGCTGAAAGTCGGCGCGCTGAAGGATGGCGAACGCGTGTTCGTGTCGGCGGCGAGCGGCGCGGTGGGCGCCATCGTCTGCCAGATCGCCAAGAACAAGGGATGTTACGTGGCGGGCTCGGCGGGCTCCGACGAGAAATGCGACTGGCTGAAGAAGGAAGCGCGCGTCGACGCCACGATCAATTACAAGAAATGCGGCGATCTGGGCGAGGCGCTGCACAAGGCCATGCCCGAAGGCATCGACGTCTATTTCGAGAATGTGGGCGGGGCGCATCTCAACGCCGCGCTCGCCCAGATGCGCATGAACGGGCGCATCGCGGTGTGCGGCATGATCGATCAGTACAACGCGACCTCGCCGCCGCCGGGACCGGCCAATATCGTCAATGTCATTCCGCTGCGCCTGACCATCAAGGGATTCATCGTCTCCGATTACGGCAACCTCACGCCCGAATTCGTCCGCGACATGGCCGGGTGGACGAAGGAGGGCAAGATGAAATGGCACGAGACGATCTATGACGGCATCGAGCGCGCGCCGGAGGCCTTCATCGGGCTCTTCAAGGGCGAGAATTTCGGCAAGATGCTGGTGCGCGTGGGACCGGATAAGGCGGTTTAGGCTTCCGGCCCCAGCGCCATCAAATTCGTCACCGCCGCATCGATCAGATAGGCGAGCATCAACGGCGCCAGGCCGATCAGCACGTCGCCCGCGATACCGCCCAATATCGAGCACGGCAGAAGCGTAAACGCCGTGCCGACATAGATGAACTGAATGCCCGTCACGGCCAGCACGCCCAGCAGGAACGCAAGCGTGGTGGGGCCGAGCGCCTCGGGGCGGCGCTTTCTCTCCAGCCGCACGATGCCGGCCGCGAGCCGGATGCGCGACAGCGCCGAACCCAGAAAGATGAAAGCCAGAATCCATGCGAATGCCGACGCGAAGGTGCGCGCGCCGTCGAGCCCGCAATGGCCGAGCGCGGTCTCCAGCGCGTCCTGCCCCGGCACGGCAAAGCCGATCGCGGCCTGCAGCGTGTTGAGCAATCCGCCCGATGTGTGCGCGGGAACATAAACCGTCTCGACCGTGAAGCTCAGGATCGCGAACGCGATGAACACGATCTCGTTGAAGCCGGGCAGGATGTGATCGGGCTTGAGGCGCTGGATGAGCGGCGGGCCGCCGGGCGCCGATGACGCGCCATAGCCGCCGATGAACAAAAGCCCCATGGCGCAGAACAAAATCACCGTCACGGCGATCATGGGAGCGGCGCCTGCAAGCGTGTGTGCGGCCGACGCGCGCACGAACGCATCGGCGCCCGCGAAGAGGCAGAACGTCACCCACGCTTTCGCAAGCAGCCGTGCCGCGCCCATATTCTCCCCTCCCGCCCGCGCCCGTTCAGGCTGCGAATCCGGTGCCCTTCATGCGCTCGGCGCGCAAACCTTCCGCCATCAGGAAAGCAAGCTCCAGCGCCTGGCTGGCATTGAGACGCGGATCGCACAACGTGAGATAGCGGTCGGACAAATCCTGATCGGTGATCTCCTGCGCGCCGCCCATGCATTCGGTCACGTCCTGGCCCGTCATTTCCAGATGCACGCCGCCGGCATGGGTGCCTTCGGCGCGGTGGATGCGGAAGAAGCTCTGCACTTCGCTGACCACGCGGTCGAAGGGCCGCGTTTTCTTGCCGACCGCCGATTTGATCGTGTTGCCGTGCATGGGGTCGCACGACCACACGACATTGGCGCCCTCGCGCTTCACGGCGGCGATCAGGCGCGGCAGTTTTTCCGCGATCTTGTCCGATCCGAAGCGGCAGATGAGCGTAAGCCGGCCGGGCTTGTTTTCCGGATTCAGCGCGGCGATCAGCTTGAGCAATTCGTCTTCCGTCATGCTCGGCCCGCATTTGAGGCCGATCGGGTTTTTCACGCCGCGGCAGAACTCGACATGCGCGCCATCGAGTTGGCGCGTGCGGTCGCCGATCCAGATCATGTGGCCCGAGGTGGCGTACCAGTCGCCCGTGATCGAATCCTTGCGCGTGAGCGCTTCTTCATAAGGCAACAGCAGCGCCTCATGGCTGAAATAAAAATCGACACGCGATGTGCGCTGCCTGACGGCATCGGAAAGCTGGAAGGTACGCAGGAATTCCACGCCCTCGTCGATCTTGTCCACCACCTCGCGATAACGCGCTTCCAGATCGGGATGATGATGATCGAGATACCAGGCGCGCGCGCGTTTCAGATCGGCATAACCGCCGGTGGCGAATGCGCGCACCAGATTGGCGGTCGCCGCGGCCTGGAAATAGGCGTCCAGCATCCGCTTGGGATCAGGGATGCGCGCTTGCGGCGTAAATTCCTCGCCATTGATGATGTCGCCGCGATAGGACGGCAGCGTCACCTGCCCACGTGTTTCCATGTCTTCCGAGCGCGGCTTGGCGAATTGCCCCGCGATGCGGCCGACCTTCACCACCGGCACATCGGCGGCGAAGGTGAGCACCGTCGCCATGCTGAGGAAAACGCAGAACGTGTCGCGGATGTTGTTGGCGCTGAATTCGGCGAAGCTCTCGGCGCAGTCGCCCCCCTGCAGCAGAAAAGCCTTTCCTTCCGCCGCATCGCCCAGCGCCGACATGAGGCTCCGCGCCTCGCCGGCAAAGACCAGCGGGGGGTAGCTCGCCAGCCGCGTTTCCACAGCCGTCAGCGCCGCCTTGTCCGGGTAATCCGGCACTTGGCGGATGGGCTTTGCGCGCCAGCTTTGCGGGCTCCAGGCCACTTGTCTCTCCTGTTCAGGCCCCCGGATATACGCAAGCACGGCCCGCATTGCCAGTGCGGCGCGGGCCAAAGGTGAACGGGGCGGTTTTCCCGGCGATTCAACGGCTTGGGAGGCTCAGACCAGCTCCAGCCGGACGCTGCGCCCTACAATGCAAGCCGCTTTTTGCAGGGTTGCCAAGGTGACGTTGCCGTTCGCCGGATCGAGAAGCCGGTGGATTTGCGTGCGGCTCGTTTTCATCGCCTTGGCCATGGTGTTGATCGAAATCTTTTTCGCCGCCATGCGCTGCCTGAGCTGAAAAGCGATCTTCTCCTTGATGACGAGCGCGGTGATCTCGTCATAGGTGCCGTCTTCCTTGAGAAAATCGTCAAGGGAGGTGCCGATATGCGGATTTTTCTTCGTCTTCTTCATCGTTTCAGTTCCTTCATTCGTTCGCGTGCCAGCGTCAGATCGGCCTGTGGCGTTTTCTGCGTCTTCTTGATGAAAGCATGCAGAACGGCCACTTGGCCCTGATGAAAACAAAATAGCGTCCGCACGATCCTGTTTCCTTCAAGCGATGTCCTGACCTCCCAAAGCCCTCCACGAAGCGGCTTGCAGACCGGCATGCCGATCGGCCATTGCTCCTGTACACGCTTCAAATCACGGCCGATGGCCTTGCGATCTTCCGGCGGCAGATCCTTGATCCAAGCCAGTACCGGCTCGGCACCCGATTGCAACCGGTAAAAGGCGACAGGAATGCGATCCAGAGGCCGCGGCGTCATGCGTACCTTTTAATGGTCATGTACCATATAATGTTCGCATCGTGCAAGCACAATCTTACGGGGCCTTCGAATAGCTCTTCGCCCGCATCGTCACCAGTTCCTCGGCGGCGGAGGGATGCAGCGCGATGGTGGCGTCGAAATCGGATTTCTTCGCGCCCATCTTGAGCGCAACCGCCACCATCTGCGTGATCTCGGCGGCGTCGAAGCCGAAGATGTGGCAGCCCAGCACGCGCTCGGTTTTGGCATCCACGATCAGCTTGAAAAGCGCGCGCTCCTCGCGGCCCGAGAGCGTGTGCTTCAGCGGGCGGAAAAAGGATTTGTAGACGTCGATATGATGGCCGCGCGCGAGTGCTTCGGCTTCGGTCAATCCGACGGTGCCGATTTCCGGTTGGGTGAAAACCGCGGTCGGCACGAAATCGTAATTCACGCTTTGCGGCTTTCCGCCATAAACCGTGCTCGCAAAACACATCGCCTCGTAGATCGCCACGGGCGTGAGCGCCACGCGGCCGGTCACATCGCCGATGGCGTAGATGTGAGGCGCGCTGGTTTGCGAAAATTCATCGACCTTCACCTCGCCCTTTGCGCCCAGCGCCACGCCCGCTTTTTCCAGGCCCAATCCGGCCGTGTTGGGATCGCGGCCGATGGCGAGCATCACTTGGTCGGCCTCCAGCATTTCGTGGTGATCGGTGATGGCGAAGATTTCGTTGCCGCGCTTGTCCACGCGCGTGAAAGTGCGGTTGCAGAGGATGCGGATGCCGCGGCGCTTTGTGCTTTCGGTGAAGGCGTCGCGCATATCCTCGTCGAAACCGCGCAGCACCTTGTCGCGGCGATAGACCAGCGTCACGTCGCAGCCGAGGCCGTGGAAAATGTGCGCGAATTCGACCGCGATATAGCCGCCGCCCGCGATCACGATGCGGCGCGGAAGTTTTTCCAGATAAAACGCCTCGTTGGACGTGATGCAATGTTCCGCGCCCGGCCCGCCCAGCGCGCGCGAGGGATGGCCGCCCGTGGCGACGAGGAATCGCTCCGCGGTGATCCGCCGCCCGCTTTTCTTTAGTTCGATTGTGTGCGGATCGAGGAATTCGGCACGATCCATGAAAATCTCGACGCCAGCTTTATCGACATTGGCGCGGTATTGCTCTTCCAGCCGCGCGATTTCCTTGTTCTTGTTGGCGACCAGAACGTTCCAGTCGAATTTGCGCGTGGGTACCGTCCAGCCGAAACCGGCGGCATCCTCGAAATCCTCGCCGAAATGGCTGGCATAGACGAACAGCTTCTTCGGAATGCAGCCGCGCAAAACGCATGTGCCGCCGAAACCGTATTCCTCGGCGATGGCGACGCGCGCGCCGGCGCCCGCCGCCATGCGGCTTGCGCGCACTCCGCCCGAACCGCCGCCGATGACGAAGAGATCGAAATCGTAGCTCATTTCCCGATCACTTCTACGCCATCCTCTCGCGCGATAATCAGCATAGTCGCAATGCCGACAAACAGCCCGTGATCGACCACGCCGGGAATGTTCGACAGCGCGCGCGCCAACGCGGGCGCATCACCGATGGAGCCCAGCGCGCAATCGTAAATCAGATTGTTGCCGTCGGTGCGGAAGGGATTGGCGTCCTTCATGCGCAGATCGATCGCCGGATCGGCATAACCGAATTGCGCCAGGCTTTTGCGGATGCGCACGCGCGTGGTGCCATGGCCGAAGGCGATCACCTCCACCGGCAGCGGGTATTTGCCGAGACGCTCGACCAGTTTGGAGCCGTCCGCGATCACGATCATCTTGCCGGACGACGACGCCACGATCTTCTCGCGCAACAGCGCGCCGCCGCCGCCCTTGATGAGATTGAGATCGCGGTCGGCTTCGTCGGCGCCATCCACTGTGAGATCCAGCGGCGCGAGCTTGTCCAGCTCGTCCAATGTTATGCCCAGCGCGCGCGCCTTTTCCGCCGTGCGTTCGGAGGTCGCCACGGCCACGACCTTCAGCCCGCCGCGCACGCGCGCGGCCAAGACTTCGAGAAAGGCTTCGGCGGTGGAGCCCGTGCCGAGGCCGAGCTTCATGCCGTCTTCGACATAGTCCAATGCCTTGGCGGCGGCGGCGCGTTTGAGGAGAGCGGGGTCGGAGTCGGTCATGGGATGAAAGTAACAGACGCATTGCAATTTTACCTCCCCCTTTGTGGGGAGGTCGGCGAACGAAGTGAGCCGGGTGGGGGGCGGTGTCGACAGCGGCCCCCCACCCCATCCGTCTTCGCACTTCGTGCTTCGCCGGATCGACCTCCCCACAAAGGGGGAGGTAAGTTTTGTTATTCCACCGTCACGCTCTTCGCCAGATTTCGCGGCTGGTCCACATCGGTGCCTTTTGATAGCGCCATGTGGTAGGCCAAAAGCTGCACCGGCACGGCATAGACAAGCGGGGCGATCATGGGATCGGTTTCGGGCACGTCGATGGAGGCCCACACCTTCTCGCCCGCCGCCAGAATGCCGCGCGCATCGGAGATCAAGACCACCTTGCCGCCGCGCGCCATCACTTCGGCCATGTTGGAGGCGGTTTTCTCGTAGACCGCATCGTGCGGCGCGATCACGATCACCGGCACGTTCTCGTCTATCAGCGCGATGGGGCCGTGCTTCATTTCGCCCGCCGCATAGCCTTCGGCGTGGATGTAGGAAATCTCTTTCAGCTTCAGCGCGCCTTCCAGCGCCAGCGGGAAATTCACGCCGCGGCCGAGATAAAGCACGTCGCGGGCCTTGGACGCTTCGGCGGCGAGCGCTTCGATCTTGGGTTCCTGTTTGAGAAAATCGACGATGTGGCGCGGGGTTTCGAGCAGCGCGGTCACAAGCTGTTTTTCGCGCGCTTCATCGATGGTGTTGCGCGCGCGCGCCGCCGCAATGGCGAGAGCGGCCAGCACGCTCAACTGGCAGGTGAATGCCTTGGTCGATGCCACGCCGATTTCGGGACCAGCGAAAGTCGGCAGCACGATATCGGCCTCGCGCGCGATGGAGCTTTCGGCGACGTTGACGATGGCGATGGTAGTCTGGCCTTGCGCCTTGGCATCGCGCAAGGCGGCCAGCGTATCGGCGGTTTCGCCCGATTGCGAAATGAAAAGCGCCGCGCCGCCCTTCGGATAAACCGGATCGCGATAGCGCAATTCGGACGCCACATCGGCTTCCACCGCGATGCGCGCGATCTTCTCGAACCAGTACTTGCCGATGAGGCCCGCATAATAGGCTGTGCCGCAGGCGGAAATGGTGAGCCTTGTCGCGCGCGCCAGCGCTTCGACCGCGCCCTTTTCGCGCACGGCGATGCTCGGTCCCGTGGCGTCGATGTAATGCGCCAGTGTGTGGCCGATCACTTCGGGCTGCTCGTGGATTTCCTTCGCCATGAAATGGCGATAGCCGCCTTTGTCCACCAATCCGGCGGAGGCATTGGCGATCTTGATTTCGCGGTTGGCTACGCGGCCTTCCAGATCGTAGATCGTGACATCGGCGCCGCGCAGCACCGCCACATCGCCGTCCTCGAGATAGCAGATGCGATTGGTGAAGGGTGCAAGCGCAATGGCGTCGGAGCCGAGATAGGCTTCGTCCGTGCCCATGCCGACCGCGAGCGGGCTTCCTTTCCGCGCGCCGATCACCAGCGATTCTTCGTGCGCGAAAATCATGGCAAGCGCGTAGGCGCCGGTGAGCCTGCGCACCGCTTCCATTGCCGCATCGGCGGGCGCAAAGCCGCGGTCGAGATAATCGGTGACGAGGTGAACCGCCACTTCCGTATCGGTTTCGGATTCGAATTTGTGGCCCTTGGCGATCAGCTCGGCGCGCAGCTCGCGGAAATTCTCGATAATGCCGTTGTGCACCAGCGCCACGCGCGCCGACGCATGCGGATGCGCGTTTCCTTCGGTCGGCGCGCCGTGCGTTGCCCAGCGCGTGTGGCCGATGCCGGTGCGGCCCGACAGCGGATGTTTGGCGAGTGCATCGGCGAGCTTGCTCAATTTGCCGGGCGCGCGCCTGCGCTCGATATGGCCGTGCACCAGCGTTGCGATGCCGGCGGAATCGTAGCCGCGATATTCCAGCCGCCTCAGCGCCTCCAGAATGACGGGCGCTGCATCATGCTTGCCAGCAATGCCGACGATACCGCACATCTATTTGCCTTTCTCTGCGCGTTTGCGCGCGCGAAATTTCTGCGCCCAGCCTTTGTTCACCGTCTGCGGCGCGCGCACCACCGCGAGCGAATCCGCTTCCACATCCTCGGTGACGACGCTGCCCGCGCCCACGAACGCGCCCTCGCCGATCTTGACCGGCGCCACCAGCGCCGAATTCGAGCCGACGAACGCGCCCGCGCCGATATCGGTGAAATGCTTGTCGAAGCCGTCGTAATTGCAGGTGATGGTGCCCGCGCCGATATTGGCGTTTGCGCCGACGCGCGCATCGCCGAGATAGGTGAGGTGGCTCGCTTTCGCGCCCGCTTCGACTTTCGTGTTCTTCACTTCCACGAAATTGCCGATGACGGCGCCTTCGCCGATCACGGCACCGGGGCGAAGCCGCGCATAGGGACCAACGACCGCATCGCGGCCGACATCGGCGCCTTCCAGATGCGAAAAGCTGCGGATTTCCGCGCCCGCCGCCACTTTCACGCCGGGGCCGAAGATCACGTAAGGCGCAATCGAAACATCGGCTTCGAGCCTGGTGTCGTAGCTGAGAAACACCGTTTCCGGCGCGATCATGCCCACGCCCGCATCCAGCGCGGCCGCGCGCAGGCGCTTCTGCATCGCGCTTTCGGCCGCTGCGAGTTCGGCGCGGGAATTGACGCCCATCATCTCCGCTTCATCGGCTTCCACAACGGTGCAGGCCACGCCCTCGCCTTTCGCCAGCAACGGCACATCGGTCAGATAATATTCGTGCTGCGCGTTGTTGTTTTCCAGCTTCGCCGTCCAGCGGAAGAAATTCTTCGCATCCGCCGCCATGATACCGGCATTGCAGAGATCGATTTTGCGTTCGTCGCCGCTGGCATCCTTGTATTCCACGATGCGCTCGAGAATCCCGCCCTTCGCGATCACGCGGCCATAGGCCGTGTTGCGCGAACGGAACGCGACAATCGCCATGCCCGCCTTTTCGCGCGCGGCGAACGAAGCCTCGAACGTGGCGGAAGTAACAAGCGGCATGTCGCCATAGGTGGTGATGACTTCGCCGGAGAAATCGCCGAGCGCATCCGCGGCACACGCCGCCGCATGGCCCGTGCCGAGCTGCTTGTCCTGAACGACCGATTGCGCGCCGAGGCTTGTCGCGAATTCGCGCACCGCTTCGCCATCGGCGGACGTCACCACAACGATGCGCGCGCATCCCGCGCCCTTCGCCGCCCGGATCACATGGCCGAGGATGGGAAGCCCCGCGACCCGGTGCATCACCTTCGGCGTCGCCGATTTCATCCGCGTGCCCTGGCCGGCTGCCAGAATGATCGCCGCTCGCGACATATATATTGTCTCCGCCGGGCTTGCGCCCTGCCCGTGGGGGCCCGATAAACCGCGAGCCCGCAACGGTAAAATGACGATTTGCGACGTTATGTTGCCACAACGCCCACCTTCCCCCGGTTAACGATGGCCTCTGGACCCGCCCTCATTTTCGACCTCGACGGCACGCTGGTCGATACCGCGCCGGACCTTCTGGCGGCGATCAACTTCATCCTCAAGGCCGAGGGCCGCAAGCCCGTGGATTATGCCGATCTGCGCCATCTGGTGGGCCATGGCGCCCGCGCCATGATGGTGGAGGCCTTCGCCATGACCGGCGGGCCTATGGAGCCCGCGCGCCTGCCGTCCCTTCTGGATCGCTATATCGCCCATTACCGGGCCAACATTGCCAATGAATCGCGGCCTTTTCCGGGCGTGGAAGCGACGCTGGCGAGGCTTTCGGCCGAGGCGCGGCTGGGCGTGCTGACCAACAAGCCGCAGGAACTGACCGATCTGCTGCTTCCCGCCGTCAACCTCGCCCGTTTCTTCGGGGCGGTGCATGGGGCCGGGCGGCTGGAGGTTTCCAAGCCCGATGCGCGCGTGTTCCGCCATGTGGTCGAGGAGCTGGGCGGGCCGGGCGCGGGCGCGGTGATGATCGGCGACAGCGCGACCGATGTGGCCACCGCGCGCGCGGCGAACGTGCCTGTGATCTTGGTCGATTATGGCTATACGCCCGAGCCCGCCGCTTCGCTCGGCGCCGATGCGGTGACGGGCGATTTTTCGGAAGTCCCTGCGCTGGTCGAGCGGCTTTTGAGACTCTGAGCCGTGCGGCGGACTTTGCTTGACGCCGCTTTGGCCCCCGCCTAAATCCTCGGGCCTCACACGGCCAATGGCCGGGCGCGTAGCTCAGCGGGAGAGCACTCCCTTCACACGGGAGGGGTCACAGGTTCAATCCCTGTCGCGCCCACCATTTTTTCCAGGAATTCTGCAGCTTTTTGTAACCCGAGATTTGTTCTACTCGGCACCAAACGGTGTACAAAAGCAGACTTCGGCACCAAAACTCGTGGACTTTTCGTGGAAAATCCCAAGGCCTGAGTTCTATAATTGTTCATGGTCAAAATCGCGCTCAACAAGGGTTTTGTGGCAACGGCCGATGCAGCGGATGTCTCGCTCGTCAAACGCTGGAAATGGCACGTCCAACTCACTGGGAATTTGGCGTATGCGCGGCGCAACGCGACAGTAAAAGGACATACCCACGCGATCTATATGCATCGTCTGATCTTAGGTGCGGGCGAAGATGTCTTCGTCGCACATAGGGACGGCAATGGGCTCAACAATCGCCGCCGCAATCTCCAGATTGTATGTCCCTATGAGAATCTCCGGATTGGAAAACCCAGGGGGATTGGCGTGGCGCGGTCCAAGGGGCGATGGCGTGCCTTCGTTGATCATGCCGGCCGACGCTACGAATGCGGCTACTACGACAATTTCAAAACGGCAAAGGCGGTACGTGATTTCGTTGTTGCGGTCCTGCGCGATACCAAACCGAGAGTGCTCTTTCCGGTGGAGGAATTGCCACCAACTGTGCGCAGGGCGGTGCAAGAACGGCTTGCAGCGATCTGAGGATTTTCAATTCCGCACAAACTCAAGACTTCCTAAGCAAGGTTGTCGCCGCTATAGAATATCTTGCTGCGTCGGTGTGGAAGGACACACGGCCAACAAAGGTCCGAGATGGTGACGAGAAGGCAGCGGCGTAATGGCTCGGTGCGCTAAGCCCATCCACTAGCCGGTTTCGAGTCCGGCCCGCAGCACTCGATACGGCAATAGATAGCTTGCGACAGGCGATTCGTGCTCTTGATGGACTTAGATCGTCTTCGATCACTCCACCCGTTACCCAAGTGGAGCCGATTGTACAGCAAATTTCTTCGGCTCGGTGTCTGGCTGCGCATGCGTGATCGCGTGCGAACCGACTTCAACAACGGAATGACTATCGACGACTCCACGGGACACGCGTTTCGGTCCCGGCGATTGTGAAATTCTAGCCCGACCGGGCGGCAGCACAATGAGAAGGCCTGGGCAAAGCAGGTCCTCGGACGCGGACACTGCTGACATTCCATGGCACGCGACGAGTCTCTGTGATCGGTATACGTGGCTCCTCGATTCGCGGCCTGCGCGCCTGTTCCATCTAGAAAAACAAGGGTGTGTGGCTCATCATGCGAATCACCTCAATCTATTGTTCTTGTTTTGTTCTGTAAAGTCAAATAGCGTTACGGCCCATGAGAAGGTGTGCGCAAACCCGTGAGCAGGAGTCTGTCATCGCAATGGACTGAGGCCTTGTCGCTCACTAGACGCCGGGCACCTGAATTCTATCGTGCGCAAGACGTAGTCGAGCACGGACCTTATGCGGACGCTATACGACTCGCGCTTGGTGACCTCGAACTGGCTGCCGTCTTCTGCATTGAGGGCGTTCCCACCATCGGGTTCATGAGCGAGCCAGACGTAACTCGCGAGCGCATAGACCACGTCCATCGTATCCTTTGGAACCAGGGGCTCATGAGCCTCCTGCTCGTCATCAAGGATGGCGAGCTGACTGCCTATTCGCTCGTCGAGCGTCCCTTCGTTGATCCCACAGACAGCGGCACCGACCCTCGTCTAATCAAGACCTTATCACTCGTCGCCGATGCTCTACTCCTCCGTGACCTCATCGATTCCACCGAGTCAGGTCGTTTTTGGTTTGAGAACGATAAGTATTTTAATCCCGGCAATCGCGTTGACAGCGTGCTGCTGGAAAATCTCTTGCAGGCATTTCGAGAATTGAAAGGCGACCTAGGGAGCGACGCCGCACAGGCATTACTCATGCAGACCATGTTCATCGCCTACCTTGAAGATCGGAAAATCATAAAGGAAGAAACGTTCAAGCTTGCATCGCGCAATCAGCATTCAACTTTCGCCGATATGCTTTCTTCCAAATCAACCGCGTCATTCGAGCAACTTTTTATCTGGTTGAAAAAAGCATTCAACGGGAATGTCTTCAATGCGCCATGTGCATTCGACATAGATGACGTAAAGCCACCCAGACTCAAGGTTGCCTACCTAGCGATATTGGGACGATTTCGCCATGGTCGCGAGGAAATGACTACAGGGCAGCGGCGGCTCTGGGGATACGACTTCCAATATATGCCAATCGCGCTCATTAGCGCCGTATACGATAGATTCCTGAAAGAGGAGACTGAGAAGAAGAATGCCGATGGTGCGTTTTACACACCCATGTTTCTCGCCGACATGGTCGTCAATCAAATTTGGGATGAAATATCCGACGAGCAGAAGACATCCGGTGTATTCTGCGATCCCGCCTGCGGGTCGGGAATCTTTTTGGTCCGCCTGTTTCAGCGCCTCGTCACGCACCATTGCCGCCTAAAGGGCAAGCGGCTCGCAACATGGAATGAATTGAAAACGATCGCACGCCGCCTTCATGGTGGGGACATTAATCGATCGGCGGTAAGGGTTGCAGCTTTTTCACTTTATATTGCTCTACTTGAGCAAGCAAATCCTCCAGACCTGCCGGCACTTATCGACAAGGGCAAACTGCTTCCCTCGCTTTATGGCGACACTTTGCGGCCGGAAGATTTCTTCGAGACGCCTGATAAGCCCCGATATGACGCGATTGTCGGAAATCCGCCATGGAAGGGGCGTGCAGGACAGGCCACCAGTGCGCAAAAATGGGCTAAGACTCATCACCGTCCCGATCCGGCGAAAGATATTGCATGGGGTTTCATTTGGAAGTCACTCGAAGTGATCAAGCCGAACGGGATTATCGGGCTATTGCTCCCCGCTATGGGAGTTCTCCACAACACACATGCAGAGAGTCAGGGCGCCCGCCGCATGCTCTTGCGATCCACGCATGTGCGTCGCGTCATAAATCTTTCCGATCTCTGCTTCCAATTGTTCGATGGTGCGCAACGCCCAACGGCGTTCATTGTTTTTGAGCGTTCAAGCGAGTCCGGAGCTCCTTACCGCTTTGAGTATTGGACTCCCAAAGCGGACCTCAATCTTCGCCTGAAACGTATGATGACGTTGTCGAGATCGGACCGAACCAAACTCCGTTCCGATGACGCAGAGAATGACCCAACGCTCTTTAAGCGTCGGTTATGGATGCGCTCTCCGGACGAGAGACTGCTCCAGTACCTTCAGACTACACCCGCGTTGGGCACCATTGTTCGGCAATACAAAGACCTCAAAGGACAAAAGATCAAAGTCGAGTCGGAATGGATCATTGGTCAAGGTTTTCAGCCTGCGGACCCAGGTCGTTTAAGTGACCCGAGTTATCCCAGAACGATTGCGGCAGAAATTGCGAAATTTCCATATCTCGACGCCAATGACATCACCGCACTCGCTCTTCCAAAAATAACGGCAAAGCCTTGGCGCTCGACCACTGTCAGACGCGGAGGATTCAGAGCAGGCTTCAAAGGTCCGCATATTCTCATTCCTCAAGGCGTTGAGCGCGATACGGGCCGCGTACGCGCGGCATATACAGAACAAAGCCTTACCTTTGAGCACTCGCTGCAATCAATTGTCTTTCCTCGCGATCAGTCTGGCAGCGCGAAGTTACTCACAGCGGTCCTTAATAGTCAGCTTGCCGCATGGTTCTACTTCCACGAGACCGCGAACCTTGGCACTGACCGAGCAAAGGTCATTCAGGCCGATTTGTTGAAGCTTCCCTTTTCTGCCCCGAAAGGGATGCCAGATCCAAAAAGAGCAATAATCGCAGCGCAGAAGATCATCCGGCTCGTGGACAAAGCAATTGAGCACGCCGACGATCTTCTCAAATCTCAAGACGATACCTTGCGTCGCATCGATGCACTCGTATTCGAGTATTACGGCCTAGACGCTCATGACATCGCGCTGATCGATGATAGCTTCAAATACATCATCCCAGCGATGCAACCGCGGCGGAGTGCAGGCTTACAGGAGATCTGGCGTAACTCGCGTATAGACGAACGCTGTTCATACGCGGACACACTTTGCGAGGCGTTACAGCCTTGGTTCAAAGAACCGGTGACCGCCTCACTTGCCGCTAAATCAAGCGATGTAGCCATACTCAAGCTATGTCTCGACCGCGCCTCAGTGCAGAGAGTTTATAGCGAGCACGTGTCCGCAGACGTTGCGCCGTTACTCAACGATGTATTTGCGAGACTCCCATCATCACTGCCTGGAAATGTGCAACTCGTTCCCGATCTCCGGCTTATCATTGATAGCGCGATGTACCTGGTGAAGCCGCTTCAACTGCGTCATTGGTTACGGTCTGCCGCGCTCGCCGACGCGGAGCAAATTGCGGCTGAGTTCAACATTATTCTCGCACGTCCGCAGGCCTCTCATGCTGCAAGGTGATCCGAGCACATGGTTACAAAGATTCAAATCGCTCGAAGAGCGAATCGCAGAAACAGTTGAGGAGGTCTGGCCCAATTGCATCGGCCCCCTTAAGTCAATCAAGAATACAATGACGCACGAGGATCACATCACCAATCATCTCGTAGCGGCACTGATCAAGAGTAAAAAGCTTCCTGGCCGGCTCGTTCCTCAATATAGCCTTCTGACCGAGGCAGAAGATAAAGCCGTTCATTTGTCCAGCAACATCGACTTTGTCCTGACCATTGGCGACGATGAAAACATTTATCTTGCGTGTGAGTGCAAGCGCCTAAATGTTCCCTTCAAATCGGGGCTGAAAGGTCTGGTCGGCGAGTATGTCGACGACGGTCTGATGCGCTTTATCACCGGCCAGTACTCAAATGGACTGCCACTCGCGATGATGCTTGGATATGTTATGAACTCACGGGCAGATCGCGCTCGAAAAGGTCTGCGCAACGCAATGAAACTCCGCTCAACTAGAATTAAGCTGAAACTCACGACTGACCAGCCCGTGGTCAAAGATCGACCGATACGATTTATTACTCGACACACCTGCGATGCAGGTCATGAAATCGACATTTCACACACCTTGCTTGCGTGGCCCTGAAGACGTCACCGGTCACGATAGATTCCCGTCCCCTTTCGCAGCGCATTGCCAACGAGTCATTCTTACGGCGATCACGAAACTCCTTCACGCGCGACACTTCTGCGAATTGGGCAGCCAAGCGTTGCGCCACCACATGAGATGCGCATCCTTGCCCTCATCGGACGGAAACAGCGCCGCGCCGAATGGTTCTGGAAAATCGGGGCCATCGAAAGTCACGCGCAAATAGTCCTTGGGATTTTCATTGTTGGTCCGGGCGGCCCAGGCATCGCCAACGCGAGACTTGCCAACGAACAGCCGGAAGGCCGGCGCCTTTTCATTTTCCCGGTTGTCGTTCGGCACGAACCTCACCTTGGCATTGATTTTCAGAGTTTGGATGCTTCCGCTCCATCCACCCTCTTTGGTCGGCGTGAATGTTCCGATGACGAATGACATGGCTATCGCTCGGTTGAAGCGTGCGGGTCACTCGACGCCGCTCTGCGCTTTCGTCGATTGGTCTCCGGTGGAGACGCATTGGCCTCGCCCTTCGATTCATGCTCCTTGAAGGCTTTGGCAAAATTTCGATCGGCGTCCAGAAAGCTTTCCAGCATGTAAGGAATGAGATCGACAACGCCTTCGTCGCCGCCCGGATAGAGCGCGTTATAAAGTTCGGTGTAGAGATTCAATTTGCGAGTGAGCTGCGGGCTTATCGTGATCGCGATCTTGACCGGCGTGCGGTCGGGAAGCTTTGCGAGTTTCAGATCCATCGCTGTTCATCCACGGTAAGGCTGGAGAATTAGATCTTTGTTCAAAATAACTCGGAGAGGCCAACCCGGCCTGACGGTGACAGTCGGCTGGATGTTCAAGTCTTTTTCCACGATCTGCTGACCGGCCTGATTAGTACTTTCTTGCGTGGATTCTCGGATCGCTTCGACGAGATCGCTGTTGGCGCTTCCAAACGTCGCCTGCGTTCCCACGCCAAGCAATGTAGACATCGCAACGCCCTTGAGCAGCGTCCAGGTGTGGTGATCGACGTCATCCTCCAGACCGGAATATCCTGACGGGTCTGCCGCCGGCAGATTGTCGGTTTGAATGGACGTTCCGTCCGGCATGATAATGCGCTGCCAGACCAGCAATGCGCGGCTCTGGCCGAACGCGACGACACTGTCATAGACGCCGATGAGACGGCTTCCCTGAGGCACAAGCAAAGTGGCGCCGGTGGCGCTGTCATAACAATTCTCCGTTACTTGCGCGATGACGGTTCCGGGCAGATCGGAATTCAACCCGGTGATGAGGCTCGCCGAGATGATTGTGCCCGCCAGAAGCTCGTATGGCGACGCCGGTGTTAGCAGGGCATGAGGATTGTAAATGTCCTTGTCAGACTTGCCGCTTACAAGATCGAGCTTGCGGCCCTGATTGTTAGGATCGCGCGTGGGATCGAGATTGAGAGGCGTAGCGTTGGCGGTAGTTCCCATCACCTCACTTGCTTGCGTGGGCGCGCTGACACTGCTCGCGGTCGCGGGCAATATGTCAGCCTCCTTGTTCGAGATCTGAAAGAACACGCCCGCTTCGCGCGCCTGCCGGGCTTGCTGGGCAAGCCGCATCCGTTCGGCGCGCGCCGCATCGTCCTCGGGGTTGGGCTTGAAGCTGGTGTCCGCCGGATCGACGCCCAGGCTGCGCTCGCGATCGACCACGGAGGGACCGAGATCGCCGGGCAGCGGCGAGCCCAGTTTCACCTTCGCGTAAGTTGACGGAAGTGCGGCCATCGCGTCCGGCAGCCGCTTCCGGTCGATATTGTAAAGTTCCTGATCGCTTTGATGATGGCTGAGATTGGTGCCCCGCAAGGCGAACCAGGTTGTGGCAAAAATTGCGACCGCGCCTACGCCCGCGATGCCAATCAACACGCCGCGTTTAAAGCGGACGACTTTGCGAGGGCTCGCACGCAGGACCAAGGATTCGGGATCGGCCTTGTCGCTCATGGCTTACCCGCCGAACAAGGAAGATACGCCGCGACTCGGTTCCGTGCCGTCGGTGCGACTGATGCGGACCACCTGCTGCTTATCTTCACCAAACCTCAGCTCGGCCGCGCCGAACAACCGGTCCACGATGTAATAGTTGCCGCGGACGCGATAATTGACGAGTTCGCTATCGCCATCGGAGCCGACCACGAACAGCGGCGGCGCCTCGCCCTGGTCGATGCGGTCGGGGAATTCGATATAGACCTTGTGGCCGTCGTCGAAGGCGCGTAGCGGTTTCCAGGGCGGAGTGTCACCCGTGATCGCGTAACGGAAATTCAAATTCGCGAGCGCGACGCCGGAATCGATATTGACGGGCGTCGGCGGCGCCGATGTTTCACCGCTTTTGTCGACGATGAGTCCTCCATCGGAATAGCTCCACGACACGGCCGCCATCGACACGCGGTCGGTGCTTTGCAGTTCGAGATGATAGGTGCGCCGATCGGTGAGAATGACGAGGTTGGTTTTGAGATTGGCGGCAAAGGGCTTCACCAGCACATGGACCTGCTTGCCCTCGCCGCTACCGCTTGAGGTGTCGCCCACGGCCCAGCGCACCGTGTCGCCGGCGGAGATGGCGGAGAGCATTTCGCCTGGCTGAAGCGCTATGTCGCTGACTTGCTGCGGGGCGGCGTAAAGCCGATACAGCGCATTTTCCGAGAAGGGATAGATCTGCACGGCGTTGACGTAACCACTCGCCGTCGGTTCCTGGAGCGCCGCGCGGTTTGCAGCGTCCACGCGCGAGATGGGTGGTGCGGAATCGGATTTCGCGAGGGGCGCAGGTGGCAACACTGGCCCCATCACCATGTCAGCGGGGATTTGCGGAGTGATCGATTTCGGCGTGGATTCGTGCAGTTCTTTGGCCGGTTTGAACGCTGCTTGATCGTAAGCAATCGCGGGCGGCGGTGTTTTGCTGGCGCAAGCACTGAGAAACATCGCGGCAAGTAGAGCTGAAAAGATTCGCATGGGGAGCCTCATTGTGTCTCATTGGGCGTGAGTTCGCGCGACCAGTCGATGCCGTTGACATAAAGACCGAGCGGATTCTTGCGCAGAACATCTTCATTGGCCGGCTCTTTGGTGACGACGGACAGGATCGCCGTCCAGTGTTCGGTCTTGGCGAGGCTGTCGTGTTCGTAGGTCTGTTCCTGCCATTTCACCTGAAACGAGGAATCCGACACGCGCACGACGCTCGTAACCTGCACTGACACCGTACGTTCTCCGACATGCGCAAAAGGATCGTTCGCTCTCGCATAGTCATTGAGGAACACCGCGCCGTGATCGGTGGCAAAATTATAGGCTTCCAGCCAATTGGCACGAACGACAACGGGATCGATCGAAAGCGAACGCACATCGGTGATGAAATGCGCCAGAAAATACGCGATCTGTGCGTCGGTCGGCTGATAATGCGCTTCGGCGAGTGCCACCGCTTGCGCAGCGCCCAGCCGGTCCACTTGCACGACGTAAGGCACGACACGACTTTGCAGAGATTGCCAGATCATGCCGATGGCCAACATGCAAGAAAGGCCCAACGCGCCGAACGCCATCAGCCGCCAGTTCCTGGCCTGCACGCGGGCGGAGCCGATGCGTTCGTCCCAAGCTTGCGCCGCTTTCTGATAGGGCGTGACGGGTTCGGGCGTTTGCCCATATCGCTGGATCGTGCGTTTGAACATCATTCTTTCTCACGAATGGTCGGCGCAAGACCATGACCGGGCCGGTCACCTTCTTTTATAGCTTGCGCTGTCATTTGCGCATGGCCGCGCAAACGCTGCTCGCGGCGAAGCCGTTGCGCCCAAGCCGGTGCTGCATCGCCTGTCGCCGAAGCAAGAGAATCCGCGCTCGCGCCACCTGTCGCGCGCCACGCTGCCTGACGTCCGGCTTGTGCGCTGGCACGAAATGGACTGGTGAATGCGTTCACGGCCGCGCCACCGCCTGCGCGCGCGATACCACCAAGGCCCGCGGCCACACCTGCCATTCCAGATTCGCCGGATGCTGCCTGCCCCAAGCGGTAGGCGGTTGATGTTCCTGTGCCGAGTGACGTGCCGGCACGGATTGCGCCCATGCCTGCGCCGCCCATCAAACGCATACTGCCAGCCGCCAGCATCGTTCCGCCGACAAATGCCGCGCCCGTGCCGATGACGGCGCCCGCGCCAAGTTGCGGTGCGCCGGCGACAAGGCCGGTCGCGATGCCCGGTCCGAAGATGCCAAGCCCGAACAGCGCCAGCGATGCCAACGCCAGCGCCATCGCATCCGACAGGCTGGGCTCGCGCCCCTGCAGAGCGTTGATGAACTGACTGAAGAATGTCGTGCCGATACCGACGATGACCGCCAGCACCATTACCTTGATGCCGGAAGCAACCACATTGCCCAGCACACGCTCGGCAAGGAAGGACGTCTTGTTCCACAACGCGAACGGGACCAGCACGAAACCCGCAAGCGTCGTCAATTTGAATTCCAGCACCGTGATGAAAAGCTGAACGGCCAAGATGAAGAAGGAAAGAATGACGATAACCCAGGCGAACAACAGCACAAGGATCGTGATAGCGTGCGAGAATAGGCCCGTGAATCCGCCATATTGACCGGCCTGTTGCAGTAGCGGCCATGCTGCCTGAAAACCCGTGTCCGCCAACTTGCCGGGTCTGAGTAAATCTTGCGCGGTCAACCCGCTGCCTGTGGCCTGCAAGCCCAGTCCGGAAAACGAATTGAAGATGATGGTCGCCAGCCTCGAAAAGTTGTTGATGATGAAGGCGAAGGCACCGACATAGAGGATTTTCTTGATGAGAGAGGCAAACACATTGCCCCCACCGTCCAAGGCCCAGAATAATCCTGCGATCGTCACATCGATGGCAATCAGGATGGAGCTGAGTGCCGCGACATCGCCATTCAGAAGCCCGAAACCGCTATCGATATAGCGGATGAAGGTCTGCATGAACTGGTCTATGACATCAAGATTGTTCACAGTCCAAAACCCTTGATGCTATTACGGCGCGTAGGCGTTGCTTGTTCCCATAAATCGCTGGAAGGCGGCGCGGCCTTCTTCCTCGGCCTCGGCATTGCGTGCCTCTTCCAGAGCAGTCGCGCGATATTGCGCCGCCATCAGATTCTGAATCTGGAGTTGTTGCTTGGTGGACAGCGCCAGAAGCTGATTGCCTGCCTGCTGAACCTGCAAATTGCCCTCTGCGCCTTGCGAGGCGTTGACGAGATTAGTAAGCGTGGCGCTATCAGACTGCACATTCTGCGCGATCTGGGCCTGGACCTGCATGGCTTGCAGAAAAGCAGCCATCGCATCCTGCCAGCGCTTGTGCGCATCGGAGAGAAGCGTGCTCTCTGTTGTCGCGTTGGGATAGCTCTGTGGATAAGTTTGCGCGAAGGCCGTGTTGGTCGCGCCAACATTGAAGGCAATTCCACTGCCCTGATTCATCAAACTGCTGATTTGCGTCAGCGCCGTGACCATCGTGCCGAGTTCGGACGTGTTCAGCGACGAGAGATTCTTGCCCATATTGGCAAGCATCTGGGCCTCATTCTGTAGCGATTGAATCTGATTGTTAATCTGCTGCAGCGCGCGTGAGGCCTGAAGCAGGTTCTGCGTAAAGTTCGATGCATCGAATACGGCCCATTGGGCTTTAACCGGGGTCACAACGGCGGGGACAGTGATCGCAGTTGCGAGCAGGATGGCGCTGAATTTGCGTTTCATGCGGCAATCTCCATCGGACTTGAGAACTGGTCGAGCAGCGGTGCGGCCCAATCGAGACCGCGTGCCTCTAAGAACCGTGCGGCGAACTCGTGAAAGCCGTGTTCGGCCAGAATCTGGTCGATGAGAGTCTGGCTCGCGGGATCGGAAGCACCACAAAGCGCGAGCGCGACAGGCCCCAGCGCGAGCTCGAACAAACGGTTGCCACGGCGGGATTGCAGATAATATTGCCGCTTGGGCACGGCGCGAGCGATCAGCTCGATCTGCCGCGCGTTCAGGCCAAAGCGTTCATAGGCTTCACGCGCCTGCGGTTCAATCGCGCGGTCATTCGGCAGGAATATTCGCTGCTGGCAGGACTCGATGATGGCGGGCGCAATCGTGCTGCCCGCAATATCGGCCAGGGACTGCGTCGCGAAAATCACCGCGACATTTTTCTTGCGCAGCACCTTCAGCCATTCGCGGATGCGCGCCGCAAATAGCGGATTGTCGAGATAGACCCAGGCTTCATCGAGGATGAGCAGCGTCAGTCTGCCATCAAAGCGTTCTTCCAGTCGATGAAATAGATAGGTCAGCACCGGCAGAACGGCGCTCGTTTCGTGCATCAGCGTCTCGGTCTCGAAGCACTGCACATCGCTAAGCGCGAGCTTGTCTTCGGCGGCATCGAGTAGTCGGCCGAACGGACCATCCAGCGTGTAAGGCATCAGGGCCGATTTGAGCGCGTTCGATTGCAACAGAATTGAAAGACCGGTTAAGGTGTGTTCCTGCTGCGGCGCGGACGCGAGGCTGGTCAGTGCCGACCAAAGAGTCTCTTTGAGCTCCGGTGTGATGGCGACGCGCTCATGGACGAAAAGGCCGGCAATCCATTCCGCGGCCCAGCTGCGCTCGGTTGGGTTATCGATCGCGCGCAAAGGCTGGAATGCGAGCGATCCGTCGGACCCTAAAATATGATGTGCGCCGCCCATGGCGAGGATCGCGGCGCGCGCTGAATTGCCCTTATCGAAGACATAGATTTGCGCATTCGGATAACGCCGGAATTGCAGTGCCATCAGCGCAAGCAGGACGGATTTACCCGCACCGGTCGGCCCCACGATCAGCATATGGCCGACATCGCCAACATGGGTTGAAAGCCGGAACGGAGTCGCCCCGCTGGTTTCGGCATGGAGAAGTGGGGGGCCGCCCAGATATTCGTTGCGTACCGGCCCGGCCCAGACTGAGGATAGCGGTACCAGATGCGCGAGATTGAGCGTATGCACCAGCGGTTGTCGCACGTTGGCATACATATGGCCCGGCAGCGATCCCAACCAGGCTTCCACCGCATTGACGCTCTCGCGAATGGTGGTGAAGCCCGCGCCATGGATTACCCGCTCAACCGCGCGGACCTTTTCGTCCACGGCGTGAGCATCGGAATCGAAAACCGTTACGGTTGTGGTCAGATAACCGAAGGCGACATGATCGCCGCCGAGCGCCTGTAGCGCCAAATCCGCGTCAACGACCTTGTTGTCGGCGTCGGAATCGAGAAGCTGAACAGGCTCGCTGTAGAGCACCTCGCGCAACAACTGCGTGATGGATTTGCGTTTGTTGAACCATTGCCGCCGGAGTTTGGTGAGCGTCTTGGTCGCTTCGGTCTTATCGAGCGCAATGAAGCGTGTCACCCAGCGATATGGAAAATCCAGATGGTTGAGCGCGTCCAGGATTCCCGGCCGCGTGGTGTTGGGAAATCCCAGAATCGTCAGCGTGCGCAAGTGCTGATTGCCGAGCATCGGCGCAATTCCGCCGCTCAAAGGCTCGTCGGTCAGAATGGTATCGAGATAGAGAGGTATTTCGGGCGCGGCAACCTTATGCCGCTTGGTCGAAATCGTGCCATGCAGATAGGTGAGCGTTTGGCTGTCGTCGAGCGCGCAAACTTCCGGCATGATCCCGGTAAGGAGATCGAGGACGCGGCTGGTTTCTGCCGCGTAAGCCGCTAGTTCCTGGCGCCAATCGCGGGACTGTTCAGGTTCACCCGTTTCGATAAATGCGCGCTCGGCACCCGCCGTCCTGTCGGCCACGGGTATATATATAAGTGTGAGCGTATAGGCGTTTTCGAAGTGGCGATGCGTTCCCGTCACGTTCCTTTCTGCGGGATCGAACCCCTCCTCTCCTTGAAATGCCGCCCGGCGTTCCGCATCCACCAGCCATGACACGGCATCGGGAAATTCCGAATCCGGATAGGCCGCCGCCTCTAAACGCTCGGCCTCGAAGAACAATGCCCAGCCTGAGCTCAATCGGCGCAACACATTGTTGAGGCGCGCGCAGGTTGCCACCAGCTCGGCTTCCGTCACGCTTTCAAGATCCGGTCCGCGAAAGCGAATGCTGCGCTGGAAACTTCCGTCCTTGTTGAGAACAATTCCGGGTGCGACGAGGGCCGCCCAGGGCAGATGATCGGCAAGACGGTCGGCGCGATTGCGATATTCGGCAAGGTTCAACACGCGAGCCATCCTTTCTGGCGAAGATGGCGCGCGAGAACCTGCGCAAAATCCGGATCGCGCTTTGTTGCAAACACCGCAATGGAATGACCTATCACCCAGAGAAGCAGTCCCGCGATCCACATGCGCAAGCCAAGCCCAAGTGCTGCTGCAATCGTTCCATTCACGATGGCAATCGCGCGTGGCGCACCTGCGAGCAGTATCGGCTCGGTGAGTGCGCGGTGCAGTGGGACTTCAAATCCTTCGATTGTGTCGTCCATCACACGAGCGCTCCGCCGCCGAAGGAGAAGAAGGACAGAAAGAAGCTGGACGCGGCAAAAGCGATGCTGATGCCGAAGATGATCTGGATGAGCCGCCGGAATCCGCCTGCGGTTTCACCGAAGGCCAGCGTAAGCCCCGTCACGATAATGATCAGGACGGCAATGATCTTGGCAACGGGTCCTTGAATAGAATCGAGCACCTGCTGCAGCGGCTGTTCCCAGGGCATGTTCGTACCGGCCGCGAATGCCGGTGACGACAATGTGAGCATCGTGCCGAAGACCGCAGTCCCAACCGCGAGAACGTTCAAACCGGGCAAGCGTGATCTGAAAGTCATGATAATCTCCATTCAAAGAGCGTGAAGCCGGTGTGGGACGAGATCGCTGACGGCGTAGCCGCCGTCCGCCGTAAGTCCCTTCACTTCGGCGATGGTCTCGATACGGCGTGTCACTCCGCGGCCGGAGATGAACACGACCAGATTGATCGCCTCAGAAATCAACCGGCGCGGCACGGTGACGACGGCTTCCTGAATGAGTTGTTCGAGCCGGTAGAGCGCAGCACGAGCCGAGTTCGCATGGACCGTCGCAATGCCGCCCGGATGGCCGGTGTTCCAGGCTTTCAGCATGTCGAGGGCTTCCGGTCCGCGCACCTCGCCGACGACGATGCGGTCAGGCCTGAGCCGCAGTGTCGAGCGCACGAGCATCGACAGGGAGACACTTCCGGGCTTTGTGCGAAGTGCGACGCAATCGGGTGCGGCGCATTGCAATTCGCGGGTATCTTCGAGGATGATCACGCGCTCATCGAGTTTAGCGATCTCGGCAAGAAGTGCATTGGCAAGTGTCGTCTTGCCGGAACTCGTCCCGCCGGCAATTAGGATGTTCTTGCGCTCGTCAACAGCGTGACGGAGTAAGTTCGCCTGTGGCGCAAGCAAAATGCGATCAGCGACATAATCTTCGAGTGTGTAGATTCGATCTGCTGGTTTCCTGATCGAGAAGCATGGTGCAGTCGAGACAGGCGGCAACAGGCCTTCAAACCGCTCGCCGCTTTCAGGCAATTCGGCACTGACGATTGGGTTGCCCTCATGCACCTCCAGCCGAATATGCGAGGCTACGAGCCGGATAATGCGTTCGACTTCGGCGCTGCCCAGCCGGGCACCAGTATCGATACGCCCCTCCCCCAGCCGATCCAGACGCAACATGCCATCGGGGTTCACCATCACCTCGATGACGGCGGAATCGTTCAGCGCGGCTGCGATATCCGCGCCCATGGCGGTTTTCAACATGGCGCGGCGGCGGCCATGGGTTTCGGGATGACCGTAATCAATGCTCATGCAGAGCTCCCGATTGTTCAGTGCGCGCGAGCAGATCGGCCCGGAAATTCTTGCCATTGGCTAGGCGACGGCAGACCTGATCGAGAAAAGCTTGAAAGCGGTCATGCCCGATGGCGCGCGCGGCGTGATCGTTTTCGGGAAGCGGTGCCGTAACCGTGAGTTCGTAGCGCACGAACAGCGCCAGGCTCTCCATCATTATCCCAACGTCGCGCTCGATGCGACCAAGCTGGAGGCTCAATTTATCCAAGCGGATTTTGAATTTGTCGTCGAGTTCGGTAGCGCCGCGCCGGTCGAGATGCGCCTTCACTGCGCTTTCGACAATTGAGGACATGGTGACGCCCGGTTTGGCTGTAAGTTCTTCCAGCCGTTCGATCAGCTCATGGGCGATGTAGAAATGATGGCGCGATTTCATAGGCGATCTCTCAAAAAGCGGGTAACAGATCGTTACGCTCGCGATCATGCGGCTCGCCCACATTCATCGCGTGCGCGCGATTGAGCGCCTGGCGAGCGCGCTGCATGGCCTCTTCGTCGGCGCTCGCATCTATGTCGTCGTCGAAAAGTTGCAGGCTTGCTTGGGTTGAGCGCTCTTTCTGCCTTATGCCCTGTTCCGGCAGACCGGGATGGCGTTGACGCTGCTGACCACCATCAACATCGGTTGGCTCAGTGGATTGTTCGGTCTCTTTCTGAAGCCGGATATCCGTGCTGCGAACTTGTCCGCTCCAATCGTCGGGCCGCGGGCTTGGCCGGTCGCGATAGCCGCCTTCGGTCAGATTCGGCGCGGCGCTCACACGCGCGGTGAAATTCCCATCTTCGTAGTAGCGCAGTTTTTTGGCGCGGATCGGCGCCATGCCCGAGACCAACACAAGCTCATCCTTGGGCGGCAATTGCATGACTTCGCCGGGCGTGAGCAACGGCCGCGCGGTTTCCTGACGGGAGACCATGACGTGCGAAAGCCACGGCGAGAGCCTATGGCCAGCATAATTGCGTTGTGCCCGCAATTCTGTCGCTGTGCCGAGCGCATCGGAGATACGCTTGGCGGTGCGCTCGTCATTGCTGCTAAAAGCGATGCGCACATGGCAATTGTCGAGGATCGCGTTGTTCTCCCCATAGGCCTTGCTGATCTGATTGAGCGACTGCGCGATCAAATAAGCACGGATGCCATACCCGGCCATGAAGGCGAGCGCCGTCTCGAAGAAATCAAGCCGTCCCAGCGCCGGAAACTCATCGAGCATCATCAGCAGCTTGTGCTTACGGCTCTTGGCCGGGTCGCCCTCCAGCTTTTCGGTCAGACGGCGGCCGATCTGGTTGAGCACCAGACGCACCAACGGTTTTGTCCGCGAAATATCGGACGGCGGAATTACGAGATAGAGGGAGACGGGACGTTTGGCGTCCACGAGATCGGCAATACGCCAATCGCAGGCGGCGGTGGTGGCTGCTACCGTCGGATCGCGATAGAGGCCTAGGAACGACATGGCGGTGGACAGCACGCCTGAACGCTCGTTCTCCGATTTGTTCAAGACTTCACGCGCAGTTGAAGCGACGACCGGATGGACCAGCGGGTGCTGAGCCGTGCCCAGATGGTTCGTCGCCATCATGTTGCGCAAAGTGTGTTCGAAAGAGCGTCGCGGATCGGACAAGAACGTGGCAACACGGGCCAATGTTTTTTCTTCCTCGGCATAGAGAACGTGCAGGATCGCGCCGACCAATAGTGAGTGGCTGGTCTTTTCCCAATGCGAGCGCCGCTCCAGCGCGCCTTCGGGATCGACCAGAATGTCAGCGATGTTTTGGACATCGCGAACCTCGTCCGGCCCTTTGCGTACTTCGAGCAGCGGGTTGTAGCGGGCCGAACGAGCATCGGTGGGATTGAAGAGCAGGCAATGCGAGAATCTGGCCCGCCAACCGGCGGTCAATTGCCAGTTTTCGCCCTTAATGTCGTGAACTACGACGCTTTGCGTCCAGGAAAGCAACGTCGGGATAACCAGCCCGACGCCCTTGCCGGAGCGGGTCGGCGCAAACGCCATCACATGCTCTGGTCCATCATGGCGGAGATAGCGACCACCGAGCCGCCCAACGAAAACACCCGATGGACGGAACAATCCGGCGCGCTCGATCTCGCGTGGGGTTGCCCAACGCGATGAACCATAAGTGGTGACAGGCCGATTTTGCCGGGCACGCCAGAGCGAACCGGCTATGGCGATCCCTATTCCAGCAAAACCGCTGGAGGCCGCCATTATGCCCGCGTGGTTGAACAGCGCGGGCGCGTAAGCGTCGAATGCATACCACCATTCGAACAGCCGCCATGGAACGTAGACCGGATATGAAAAGATGGTGAACCACGGCGCACCAAGCCGCCATTGGAAGCCGAGCTCTGCGACCGTCCATTGCGTTGCGAACCAGACCCCGAGGATCACGATCGCAAACACAAACAGAATCTGACCAACCAGAAGCTTTGTCGGTGTCATCGCCGCTCGCTGGAACAATGGATGCGGCGCAAGCGTGCGCTTCACATGCGCGGTTCCAAATCCGCATTATGGGCGCCCAAGATTGATGGTGATGGATGGAGATGATGACGCGCTGAACAATGTGAACGAAACGAAGACGAATTTTCTGGCGTCACGATTCAGATGCGGTAAATTTTTGCATGAAGAGCGCGATCAGGAGGGCGCGACAATGTTTGGAATTCTGCTTCTTTTCGTCGGCATCGGCGCGTTCTGCGCCCTGCTCTACAACGCCGCTGTCTATGCGTTACCGGTCGTAATTGGATTGTGGGTTGGTTTTGCCGCTCTGCATCTCGGCGCCGGGCCGATTCTGAGTTTTGCGATTGGATGTATCGCGGGCGGCATGGTGTACGGGATTGGCGTGGTTGTGTTTGAACGCAGCCATTCGATCGTGTTGCGCCTTGCCGTCGCGATCATCTTCGTCGCACCAGCGGTCTATGTTGGCTATAGCAGCACGCTACAGCTTTCCGCGCTCGTGATGCCGCCGGATATTTGGCAGCATGTCTTGGCCCTTGTCGATGCGGTTGCGGTCGGAAGCACGGCCTTCATTCGTCTCGTGGGAGCGCAGCGTATGTCGGTTCATCTGAAAACATTCGACAATTGACGAACACGGCCTAGACATCCACGTCGCCGTCCAATGACTCGGTCAAATCGACAGGAACCTGTTTGATTGCCGAGTGCAGGGATGCAACCACGTCCTTCGGTAAATCCCGAATATAGCTGTTCACACAGCGTGGTGCCGAGGTCCCCACAACACGTAGCCTTACTGTTCTCGTATTCGGATATTCATTGGAACAATAGGACGACATCGATGTCTCAAAACCTTGCGTCCGCCGTAGCACCAGAATCAAACTCTTCCAAACGGCGTAACTTAGAATTGCTCCGCGTGATTACACCGTGACCCAAACGATCATAAAGCTCCCTGGAACAAACCGCTAGAGGAAGCAGCGCATCTTCATGGAGAACTGCCACTGACGATGCTAAAGCCCATTCAACGAGCTCGCTATCGTTGGCCAATGGTGATTGAGACCCGAATACAGCGATCTCGGCCTCATCGCGGCTAAGGAACCGAATAGTCTCAACCGCGATTGGCCTAGTGTCGAGCAACAAAAACATCCCATCCGAGAGTTCTGTCAGCTCCAATACGGGCGGGGCCATTTTGTCTGAATTCCAAAGGGCGCGCCACGCACGCACGCTCGTCCCCACTTCTTCAACGATTGGTGCGCGACTGGTTTCACTCTCGTAGTCTGCCTCGAAGTGATATGCAATCCGGTTCAAATCCGTGTTGGCTGGCATGACGTCGTGATAGGCAGCTAGTGCTCTAACATTGTCGAGTCCAAACTGCGTGGCTGAGTTGAAATACGGACTGAACCGATCAATGCTCAAATGATAAACGCCCGTGGGCGGATTCAAATGTGTAAGAAATGGGATAAGCTTATAGGTCTGCTGAAGCCAGTTTAGCTTGTCGTGGGGAAATCCGTATAAGATATTCCAGTTGACTGACAAATCAGTTGCTCTGGAGTAGCGGAGCAGCGCGACGTTCTGAGCCGCGCTCACGCCTTTTTTCATCAGGCTCAGATAGTCAGTCGATAGAGCCTCAATACCTGGTTGAATGACATTCACTCCGGCCTGCTTAAGAGCTTCAACACGGTCAAACGAAAGATTGGCTTTCTGTTCGTAGAAAATATTCAGATTGGTGAACTCTTCCGTGAGCCTGGGGATTAGTGTCTCGAAGAAGTTCATCGGCATGATATTATCAACCATACAGATCAATTTGCTCGGATGAGTCTCTAGCAAAACCTCAAGGTCACCCAAAACCCGCTCGGCACTCTTTTGACGGAACTTCATTGTGTTGCCGTTGATTCCGCAAAATGTACAGTGATGCTTTTGTCCCCACCAACAGCCCCTGCTTGTCTCGTAAGGTAGCCAAATTTGATTGCGATCAGCTATGTAGGATTCTCCCGCCCAGAGATCAAATTGCGCATAGTAGTCGCTAAAATTGCATATAGGAATCGAGTCCATATCTTCGCAGGGAATCCCTTCAATAACATTGGAACATGAACTGAAATGAAGGCCATTGGCACAATACTCACCGAAGGTTTTTTCGGATTCGCCGCTAAATATATGGTCCACGTAGGGCGCGATGGCGGACAAGCCGAAAGCCATGTCTCCCTCGCAATTCGCGCCACCGAGCAGTGTTGTAATTGCTGGAGCAAGAGCACGAATGCGCCTTAGGATACTAAGGGAGGCGTTTGTTTGCTCAAAGGTGGTGGTAGCACCTACCGCTCTCGGAGCGAAACTTACAATTAAGTTGGCCCACTCTTCGACAAAGGACTGGGCCTCAAGTGCCATTTTCTCCCACGCATCGGCGTCCTTTGAAGGAGCTGCCATACGTGGCGATCGCCTATATGACTGACCTTCTGCGAGGATGTTATCGAATCTTGGCATCTTTCCATGTGCAGCGAATGCGAAAATTCGCTCTCCAGGCAGATGCGTAGTTGGCGCATAGCATATTTGTTCATAAAGGGGTGCACCAATTCGGTTCGCAAACGCTATGTTTAGGTACAATACGAAGGCATTGAGACCGTGCTCATGGGCACACGCCTGCAACACATGAGCACCTAGCGACGGTCTATCAATGCCGCCAAATGGTGGGACAACGATGATTATATCCGCAGCGACAGCCTTGTTGCGGAAGGACTGGGGCAACTCCGCGAAGCTCATCGGCTAGAACGATTTAGAGATCGATATCTCGATTCCGCCGTCAGCCGCACCCGCAGAAGAGCCGGACGCCGCGCGGCGCGGCTTCACCGCTCGCGCCACCATTTCCTTCAAGTCGGCCCGCATCTTGGGCGTGAGAGATAAGCCTTCTGCCTCAAGTACTTTTGCAGGTGATTTCATGAACTTAGCACGAAACTCCGTGTCTTTGTTGAGCCTCTTCTGAAGTTCAGCGAGATCTGCCATTGCCCTTTCCCCAAGGAATGCAATTCTATTCAAGCAAAGATTTCACAAATAGGCAATAATTGTTCTCGGTTATTTACAGACAATTCGATCCTGCTCAATACCAATCACTTGAGAAATATTATTGCGTCCCGACATTGCATTTGCCCGAGCAACCTAAATTTCACTGAGTACCTGTCAGAGTTCCTTCAAGTGACTGTTGTTATTCTGGAACAATGGGCGTTCGACAGACCCGAGCATGCTGTGCCGCTAGGCTTCCAACCAAAATGCTTGACCTCCTGTTTCTTCGTCTGTCCTGAAACTTGACCCGCACCGCAATTGGATCATGACCCAATCGACGGCCCGCTTCGCTGCCGACCGATGGTCCAGGAAATCGTCTCGCCGCGCGGAATAACAATAACGGCCTTGCCGATGTTGCGTTCCAGCACGGGCCGCCACGGGACCAAAATGAACTCGCGGCTCTTCTCGATCAACGCGAACCGGCCGCTAGCAAGATCAATTCGGCGGCAATAGATGCCTTCGATCTTTTGGCCGGGGACCGCCTCCGCATACGCAAGACCGAGTTCGCCCGACAGCTGGCTCGCTACTCGGTTAAGCTCTCTGCGGCGCAAGAGTACGAGGATATTCGCACGATAGACAATTTGACCTCGATCATATTCAACCAATCCTTGTTCGATCAACCATTGCTGCCGGCGAACCAATGCGGCGCGCACCTCCCTTCCAAACCCCGCCTCGCGCATTGTGTCCGGCGTGGCCGCAATTAGTTCGCGGTCCAGCCAAGTCGCACCATCGGCGCCTATCTGTCGCTCCAGCGGTAGCGTCGAAAGTGTCTGGATCACGACTGGGTTTGCGCGTGCCTGTGACCGCTCGAATGTGACGGCGCACTGCAGATGATCCGATGCAATGATCCAAGTACCGTCCGGCTCCCGCTCGACCAACCAACCTTGACGCCGCATGGATTCCAGCCGGTGCACATGGGCCTCTGCAAATGTTTGTGTCGCCGTTGGATCGTGGCGCATGTGAATGTCCACGCTGTAGCGGCCGTTATTGGCAGCGGCTACCTCCGCCACGACGCGATCCGCTGAACGAATCTCGGCACGCTTGGGCGCGATCGCAACGATGCTGCCCTCTGGGATTGGCTCGACGGCATCCGCCCGCCCAATATCGACATAGTGGCTGCGGCCATCGAGCCCATCGACAATCAGATAATGGCGATCCTTCAGTTCGTCCGAAAGACCGCGCGCAAGGACGCGACCGATGAGATTCTCTGTATGCTCCTTGGCCGGATCATAGATCGCATAGTTGGCGATGCTGCGGTTGGTATTTGTGCGCGTCATCGCATGGTGCATGGACTTGATGATGTCGCCTTGCTCGCCCAAGCGGCGCAAGACGGGCTCCATGTCCGGGTCCAAGCGCCACTGTCCCGGCGCGACTTCCTGCGCGAGCCCAAGACGTTTCAATTTTTGCAAGCGTCCGGCGCCTAGGGAATGCTGGAAAGCATTACGCTCCTTTGCCGCAAACCGGATAACGCCCTCTTCATTGGCCTCCTTTTGCAGATTCCGATCCAGGCTCGTGAATCGCTCCTGCTCGATCTCGGCGCGTAATTTGTTTTCGATCCCCAGATCGGAGCGCGGACCCAGATCCAATGTAGCGATCTCAGCGGCACGTTCCCGGATGCCTTGCGTGATGTATTCCCGCGCGATGACGAGATTTTGCCCGCGATCATCTTTGCCGCGCACGATCACATGGGTGTGTGGATGGCCGGTGTTGTAATGATCAACCGCGACCCAATCGAGCTTCGTGCCGAGATCGCTTTCCATCTGCGACATCAGACGGCGGGTGAAGCCCTTGAGTTCGTCATATTCCGCACCGTCATCAGCGGAGACGATGAACCGGAACTGGTGCCGATCACCATCGCAGCGTTCGAGGAACGCCTTGCCATCGGCGCGATCTTGCTCGGAATTGTAAAGCTCGCCGGGCGATCCTTCGCGGGTCACGCCGTCGCGCTGGATGTAGCGCAAATGCGCGCGGGCGGTATCGAGCCTGCCTTCCAGCTTCACGATGTGGGATTTGACGATGACACGCCGCGCCCGGAACGCCGCATAGCGATCCCGTGCCACCAGAACGCGCCCGATGCCGGACCCGCGGCCCGCGTGTTTACCCTTGAACCCGCTTGCGGGCTTCGATGATCGCCTGCCTGCCCGCGCGATGCCCTTCAATACGTCTTGCAGATAGCGCCGTTCGCTTTGCGTGCGCGTTGCACGAGTTCGTCCGAGCTTTGGTTCGAAATCGTTCTCACGCACCATCCCACCGACGCCTCACAGACCTGCTTTATCAACGCGCCATCGGCGTATCGACGCAAGCGTCGTTGAAAAATTTCCCATGGGCCGAATTTGACCCATGCTTTTCGATACCGGTCCACGCAGAAAAGATGTGCAGACCACGAAAAAGACGCGCCCGTGGGCCGCGTCCTTAATCTTGCCTTCGCGCCAAAAAATCGAAAGTTCCATCGCTTCCATTTTATTTGCTTTGTCGATCATGCCGGAATCAGCGGTTCTGCAGAGGCAAGAAAACAAATAGATTGGAGGGCCGATCCGCGCCGATGAAGACGGATTTCACGCTTTCCGAGGGCACATTCGGCCCGGTCTGCTCGCTTGAACGAGACGCATTCGAGCTTGATGTGAGCGTGAAAAAAATGCTGTTAGGGTGTCGATCGTTGGTCGATTTGAAATGTGAATTGCGCTGTTCGAGGTCGGGCTCAACTTGGGAAATAGCGTTTGGAGCGATGCTGTTGACATAAGCGATGACGTTCGATGGCAGGCTTCTCGAACCGAGTAGATAGCGGTCCAAATGCGTTGGACCAGTCAGATAAGCGGCAAAGAGAAGCGGATAGCCGTAGCGGGCGTACATTTCTTCGAGATAGGCAGTCCCGGCGAAAATATTATCGTGCGGATCATAGGGATCACTACCAAACCCATATTGTTCGCTTAGAGCCACATAGGTATTGGGCATGATCTGCATAAGGCCTATCGCACCCGCTGGCGATGTGATCGGCTTGCCGTTCAGGGTCGTGCGGCCACCACTTTCGGCTTGCATGATACGCTCAATCCACGTTTTGGGGATCGAAAATCGAACCGAAGCCTCCGCAATCAGGGACTCCCAACGAGCAACATTCGCAGGCACGGACGGTGTGGCGGCGCATAGAATGCAGACGGATGTGAGCGTCAATGCGTCCATAACGGCCTCAAGATTCCGATGATGGCCGCGCGCCGCACCGGCCCGAAATACCGCCCATCAAATGAGTCCGGCACATGCCCCATCAGAAGGAACACCTGATTGCGTGTCAGCCTGTAGCAGCCCTGCCAAGACGGTAATGGACGGCCCTGCCCATCGGCGGAAAGGCGCGTGGCGACCGGATCACCGTTGATGAGGATGAGCTTTCCAAAGCTGCAAACATCATCGCCGGACAGTGCGGCAATGCGTTTCACCAGCGGCACACCGGCTGGCAAATAATCGCGTGCGGCAGCGAGCACAAGCGCATTCGCTGGCGGTTTGGCCAGCACCAGATCACCGCGTGCAACCGTATGGGTGCGGTGTAATTCGTAGAGGCCGATTGGCGCGCTCGCCGTGGCGTTCCATATCAATACGGGCGCGCGCGGTGATGCAAAAGCAGCAATGGCCGTTGCCGTGAGCATCAGTACCGTCGATTTCATGATGGATACGGTTATCGAGACCGGCCTTTGGACCACGCGTCGAGGTCGTCGATATGATAGAAGATATGCCGTCCGTGCTTGCGGTGTTTAGGTCCCCGCTCTTGCATGCGCATCTTGACCATCGTTTGCGGCTTGAGGCCCAAATAGAACGCAGCCTCCTTGGTCGTTAGAAAGGGCGAGCCTTTCTTCGCCTGCTTAGCGCGCGCATTGGTATCGGTGACGGACGAATGTGCTTCCATGATCGGCCTCGCTGTTGTGATAGGAATCAACGAGGACGATGGGGGGACCACCGCCCCCGATCATGGACGATAGTGTCTCACGAATACATTGTGCAGCGGCGAAGTTTCGGCGGAGCATTTCGCCGGATGAAAATGAAACAGACGCGCCCGCATCCGCGAGAACGGATGCGAGCGCGACGACGAAATGTTAGTCCGTCGGATTCCAGATGACCGCGAACACGTCGGGATCATCCTGACCTGCCGCGCGGCCGAGATTGGCGTAGAGCTTCTTCGGCCCGAATGCAGGGTCCGCGAGGCTCAGCGAGACATAATCCTCGCCGGACGTCTTGCCTTTGCGAACCCAGCCCGCGCCGATCTCCACGGCCTGGCTGTAGACGCGATAGTCCGGTTGCGTGTCGCTGCTCTTCGTCGGATTGAGCAGGATATCGATGGGTGCGCGGAAGGAAAGCGTCTTGAGCTGACCCTTGAAATTGCCGTCCTTCTGCTTCGTGACATGACCGATTGCTGGCATTGTAGTCTCCATCAGTTGATCGCGGGAGACCATTCTCCCTTGCGATGGCGAACCGTGATGGGCGGCGTTCAGGCCCGCGGAACCCGAAGGGCCGCAGCAACGCGGAGGACCGGAAGCGGCCAACTATTTTGAGCGAAGCGATTCCGCGAGGAGCGCCCGAAGGGTGCGGGGAAAATAGTTGGTCGCGACGGTTTCAAGCGGGCCGGAGCCGCCCATAGGTTCCGCGCCACGAGCAAGGGAGAAATGGTTTCTCCCAAGATATGGAGACTGCCAGCACACCGACATTGATGAATGCAGAAGGCGAAAAAAGAGGCGGCGGACACGCGCTCCGCCGCCCCTCAAAGATATGCGCTGCTCATTCCGCTGCGAGACGCTCAGGCGCGACTTCCGCCTTGGCTTTCGGCGTGCGCGGCTTTTCGCCAAGCTGACGGAAGGGAAATGCCATCCAGCCGGGACACCAGCCTTCGACCTTCTCGCGGCCATTGGCCCCGCCAAGGAAGTCGCGGATGATCTTCTTCTGCGTCTTGGCCTTCTCCGCGACATTGGCCTTGGCAACTGCCGCTCCGCCCACCTCGGCCAGCATGGCGTTGACCGTGATGCGGTCGCGGGCAAGTTCGAAAAACGCCTCGTCCGGCTGCCAGTGCGTGCGCGCATCAACATTCAGATACGTGCCCGCCGCGTCAACGCTGGCGCTGCCCACGGCCAGCGTGTCGGCCATCACGAGTGCCGCAACGCGCAGGACTTCGGCATCGGAGAGTGTGAGCAAACGCGCGAACACCTCCTCGGTCTGCGCATCCTCCGCAAGGCCGAGTAATGCCGTCACTTGATCGCGTTCGGCCTTGAACGCGGCCTGTGTGGGCGCACGCGCGATGCTGTCCTTCACATCGTCGTTGCGGCTCTTCTGCGGGTCGGATTTGACCTGCCAGTTGCCGGAAGGTGCCGCCGCATGGGCCACCATCAGGCGCAAGGCCACGCCCGGATCGGCAATCAGTGCGAGACGCACCAGCGCATGGCGGTGGAGTTCGAGATAATTTTCCATCGTCTTGGTGATCTGAATTGCGCCTTTCACGGCGGCGTTGCCCTTTTCCGCCGGTTGCTTGGCCGCGCGGCGGGCCTCCCTTTTAGACAACCAGCCGTCATGGATTTCGACTTCGCCACGATGGGAAACGGTGATGAATACATGCCCGCCTTTGGTTTTGGGCGTCTTGTCATGCGCCCATTGATCGAAATGCTCGCCCACCTCCAGCACGATCACATCGGCCCATTTGGCTGTGAGCAGGGCCTCACGCTTTTCCGCAATTGCGGCATTCTGCAACTCCCAGAACAAATCCGCATCCGCGAAATAGCTCTCCTCGCCGAACAGATCGCTGACGATCTGGCCCTTGTAGGCGTCCAGCGGAAACAACGCGACCTTGGTGGCAATCGATTGTCCGCCGAACAGCCATTGCTTGACCTGCGAACCGAACGGCACATTGGCGTCGTCGTCCTCGAACAATCTGAGCCAGTCTTTCTGCTGCTGTTTGGAGGCCATCGTGAGGTATCGCACCGTCTGGTCGTCGATCTCCTCGCGGCGATAGGCGTCCTGAATCTTCGGTAACAGATTGCCGAGCGCGAGGCGCT
>Ga0335085_10000953_pt1 | contig 69301 bp, 54 predicted proteins | sample Lox_Sample_45_FD_206712 | JGI IMG/M metagenome (GOLD analysis project Ga0335085, IMG submission 206712) | Soil microbial communities from Loxahatchee National Wildlife Refuge, Florida, United States - Lox_Sample_4.5 | ecosystem: Environmental > Terrestrial > Soil > Wetlands | place: USA... | reverse complement strand
TCTACTCGGCTCAACTCTCTCTTGCTCAATCCAGTTCTCCCCAATCTCAGTTCCTCCCCCGGAGGAACTCTAAAGGGGACACTTCTAATGTGGTCTCAAGGGGACACTTTCAATGTGGTTCAACACGAGTCGTAGGTTGCAGCAGATGTGCAGCCGATTTGCACTTACCCTTTGACCGCGGATCGAATTTTCGGGTTACCGGACAGCGTCGACTTCAATGCGGTGTCGGTTTCGACCATGTCCAGCACTTTTCGGGTCATCTCCTCGTCAATGTCTGGGGCTCGTCGTATCTCGACCGGATAACGAACGAGCAGTTCGAGTCCCGCGTCGGCGAATTGCAGTCTGGCTTCGGGGCGCGGCATCTCGATCTGGATGTCAACGCGGCGCTCAATGGTCGCGTGCTGTCGCTCAATTTCGTCCTTATAGTGCGAATAAACATCGTTCACGACGCGTTCCAGTTTCTCTTGGGCAGTCTTGTGATTGCCGTTCGGAACGATAGTCACGACAACCTCATGCCACGCATATTCAGTTCCGGGGATCTGTTTGAAGAGCGGCGTACCGGTCTGAAACAGCACGGAATTGGAGAAGACTACGATGCGGCCCGTGGGATAAAAATCCAGCCCGGTTCCTGCTAGCTCCATGATGTAAAGCCGTACAAGTCCAATGTCGACGACATCACCGGTGATCCCGGCAACGCTGATGCGATCCCCCACTCGGATGCCATATCGTCCGATGATGAAAAAGTATGCCGCAACAGAGAGCAGGACTGCTTGCAAACCAACCGCGATGCCTGCGGTGATGAATCCGGCAAAGGTTGCCAACGAGCTGAACTGGCTTACGAATCCGACCGTGATAATCACGGCAAATAAGAATCCGATTACCACCCGGCGCAAAACGAGGAACTGACGTCTGCGTCGAGGATCACTGATATAGCGAAAGGTGACTCGTCGCCAGATTTCGGAGAGGAAGAACACCGCCACCAGAGCGAGTAGGATACCGCCAACGCGAATCAGCACTGAGCGCAAAATGTATTTCGATTCACGAGCGATTGAGTCGCGCCATTCGTCGAGATTTGTTTTGCTATCACTCAGGACGATAATTTCCTGGCTCAACGGAACAAGGGCTCCCGATAGCTGTTTGAAACGATCGGTCAAGTCCTGAAATGTTTTTCGTTGTATCTGAAGTTGCTGCGAATCGGTCGCGGGGGCCTGGTTTGCTATTTGTTCACTTTGCGCGAGGGCGCTGCGCAGAGCATCGCGAAGAGGACCGCGTAGCTGGTTGACTACGTTGACAGTGTAGTCACTCTGCTTGATCAACCCATCGATCTGGTGGACGGCGCTCATGTAGTCGTAAAGCGTCATCGCCTCGCCGATCAGACCGCCGGAGTTGGCGAGTACGGGTTTAGATACTGGTTTTGTTGTGGCCGGGGTCTGAGCGTTTTGGCGTCCCAGCACTTCAGGGATGGATTGCGCTAGGCGATTGATGTCGGCTTCCAAACCATGTCCCGATTCGCCACTCGTCTCTATGAAAGCCGACATTTTCTGCGCGACATCGAGCCGCGCCTTCTGCAACCCGATTTCGCTGTCGAGTGCATCGCGCTGTGAGACTAGGGCGTCGTGCTTTGAGGCGTCGGTCTTGGGCAATTGCTTGTTGATGTCATCGATTTGGGATTGCAATTGCTCGATCTTTGAAGAAGCATCTGTCTTTAGCTGATCGAGTCTCTGCTGCTGCGTGGCAGCAGCGGACTGATTTGGAACATTTTTCTGCTGCGACTCCAGAAGAGCGCTCTCCGCTTTTGCGGATTGGAATGCAAGCTGCACTACCTGCGAAGCCAGATTCTTGGCGTTTTCCTCATAGATCGCGTCGCTTGGCAAGCCGACGTCGTGGACACCGGTTGCGCAGTGACGGTACCAATTGATGACCTGGTTCAAGTGATGGAGCGCCGCATTTCCGTCGAGTTGGAGCGGAGGCAGGGAAGACTCTGAGTGTGACCTTTGAGGGGCTGGTGGCGCTTTCTTCTGATCTGCATTCTGCGAGAATCCAAAGATCGCCATCAGAAGGCATCCCGAAAGTGTGAGAAGAAAACAGTTATGACCCTTTCGCAAGCGGAGGGATTGAGGCTTGACTGGCTTCATATATATTCTGCGAACAGTTGTAGTTCTTTGACGCCGTTTATCACGGCTGAGTTGACTCTCTGTCGCAGAGGCAAACTCGTTAGGGCAGATCGGAAAAACATGTGCAACCTTACTTTTCTTCGATTAACAGCAAGTCCCATGGCTTGACTGTAACTTGCTGCGAATGGGAGACGGCATTCCGCGCCAGTAGATCCGTTCCGGCAGCATAAGGGTATTTCAGGACCTCGGCCTTGCTCGAATAGTTCAGATAATAATGAATCGTCTTCCCGTTGTGATTTGTTCCATGCTTCACACGGATACTCGTGGGCAACTCCTGGTCGGCGCCTTTAAGGCCGGCAAGCTGAAGGACATCAAGAACAACTTTGCTCTGGAGCCCGTCTGTTAATACCGTTCCTTCGTAAGTCAGAGTGCCTTTGCCAAAGCTATTGCGCGTGATCGCGGGGAACTTACCAAAGAAAGGATGGTCGTAGTAGGCAAGGGCCTGAGCCGAATCGAGCGTCAGCATCTCTGCCCAGTCGGAAACTTTGTTATCTACCCCCGCATGGAATGGGTCGTCTTTGAGTGCGAGCGGCTGCCGCAGACTTGAGAACTCCTGATAGTGAAATCCCGCAGCTTCGCGCAGTGGGCCGGGCATCGTGGTCCAGCGGACCGTGTCGTATTCGTTGGTGAAGCCGCTCTTGAATGCCATCAACAGGTGACCGCCATTGCGGACGTAGTCGACTAACTTGTTTAACAGCTTGTCGCCCGAGACGTAGAGAGGCGGAACGACGATTAGTTTGTAGTCGGCAAAGTTTGTGCTCTCGGGAAACACGAAATCGACGCCGACGTTACTCTGATAAAGGGTGTGGTACATCTGGCGCAGGATCGTCCGGTAATTCTCACCTTCGCTGAACTTCATGAACTCGATGCCCCAGTACGAGTCCGAGCTGTAAAGGATCGCGACTGGATGTGTGCGCTTGAGATCGACGATCTCCGGCCCGATGCGCTGCAGTTCGTGCGCGGTGCGGCTCATCTCCTGGTAAGGGCGGCCTGGTTCGAGATCGTGCCCCAAAATTCCTTTCCAGTAAGTCTCCTGCCCGTAGTGAATCGAGTGCCAGTGCCAATACTCGACCATGTTCGCGCCTGAGGAAAGATGCGTATAGACATCGAGCCGTAACTGTCCATCGTACGGCGGAAACTGGCTCTTGGAATCCCAGCCGATCGTGTCGGCATTGGTTTCCGTGATCAGGTAGTTCGTGTGTTTTAGGGAACGGCTGTAATCGCCCTGATAGGATGATTCTTCGCCGTCGTACCCATCCTGCGGCGCGTGGTGGTAGGGATTCGCCGCAACTATATCGAGACTCTTCGAGATGTCGTATTCGTTGACTTCGGGGCGCGGCGGTCCGGCGAAGTCCTGCGTCACAAACTGATCCGGGCGCTTGTATTGATTCACGATCGATGCCTGCCAAGCCAGAAAATCGGTCGTGATCCATTGGGCGTAGCGTTGCCATTCGAGCTTCCATCCCGGGTTGAGAATGCCACCCTCGGGAGGAATTTCTGTCCAGTCGTTCAGTCGCTGGCCCCAGTAGTTCAGTCCCCAGATCTTGTTTAGTTCGTCGACGGTTTTGAATTTGTGCTGCAGGTACTCGACGAACCCATCCTGGACGTCTTTGTTCGCCGCGCCGCCCGGCGGAGTTTCGTTGTCGATCTGCCAGCCGATGATCGCCGGATTATCTTTGTAGTGCTCGGCGAGTTTGCGAATGATTCGCTCGCAATAAAAACGGTACGTCGGATTCGTCAAATCGGCATTTTGGCGCATGCCGTAGGTGATTGTTTTGCCGTCAAGCCGCGTCATCACGATTTCGGGATGCTTCTTGTACATCCACGCGGGAATCGAATAGGTCGGCGTGCCCATGATGACCTTGATGCCAGCTTTGTGCATCTGTTCGACGACCCGGTCCATCCACGCATATTCGAAGCGGCCGTCTTCTGGTTCCCAAAGTCCCCAGCTGGATTCGCCCATCCGAACCACGCTGATTCCAGCCTGCCTCATCAGTTCGACATCTTTGTCGAGGCGCTCATAGGGCATGTATTCGGGGTAGTAGGCGGCGCCGTAAAGGACTGTCTCCATTTTGTCGGGAGAGAACCGCGTTTGCGCAAATGATATGGCCGCAAATGCGACAAGGCACAAGATGGCGCAGGAGATAAACTTGCCAGTCATTTTTTCCTCGTCTCGCGAGAATTGCGAATCAAAAGATTCCGCTATTGTTTTCGATCAGCGTGCGCGAGTCAAACCCGATCCAGTGCAGTTCAGGTTCTCTGCATTCTCAGCGGTGAAAGCTTTGACCGCCGAGATCGCAAAGAACATCCGCCGAGATCGCCGAAGAACAGCTTTCCGGGGAACTTGTAGGCGGGTACACTCGTACCGTATTTCCGAGGAAGAACTCGCACGATGAACCTGAAGATCGAAAACCTCTCGAAACGCTATCCCAACGGCACGCAGGCTTTGCAGAATGTTTCGCTGAATATCCCGCAAGGGATGTTCGGACTGCTCGGGCCGAACGGAGCCGGTAAATCCACGCTGATGCGAACCTTGGCCACCTTGCAGGAAGCCGATAGTGGTGGCGCGACGCTGGGTGAGATTGACGTACTGCGCCAGAAAGATGCCGTGCGGCGTGTGCTGGGCTATCTTCCGCAGGAATTCGGTTTGTACCCCAAGGTTTCAGCGGAGGCACTGCTTTCGCATTTCGCTGTACTCAAAGGCATCGGCCATGCGAAAGAGCGACGCGATGTCGTGCAAGCCCTGCTGCAACAGACGAATCTTTATGACTATCGCAAGCAAGCGCTGGGCAGTTTCTCGGGAGGCATGAAGCAGCGCTTCGGGATCGCCCAAGCCTTGCTCGGGAATCCCAAGCTGATCATCGTTGATGAACCGACCGCAGGACTTGATCCTGAAGAGCGTGTGCGCTTTCACAATCTTCTGAGCGCGATCGGACAAAATATCATCGTTATTCTCTCGACGCACATCGTTTCCGATGTGACGGATCTCTGCCACGCCATGGCGATCATTCACCAGGGCAAAGTGCGGGTCGCGGGAAATCCCATGCAACTCGTCGCTGGCCTTAATGGGATGGTCTGGCGCAAGTCGATTGCCCATGACGAAGTTCCCAGTTACCGCGAACGGTTCCAGTTGATCTCGATGCGTCTGTTTGCCGGGCAGACGGTCGTGCATGTGCTAAGTGCCAAGCAGCCGGAAGCGGGATTCGATCCTGTGACTCCCGATTTGGAAGATTTCTATTTCGCCACCATCAAGGGATTTCTCGGCGAGGCTGGCGCCGGAGCGGTGAACTAATATGACCGCTTCCATTCTGGGGTTCGAATTCTCACGCCGCCTCCGTCGAATATCGACCTACGTCTATTTCGTGGTCTTCTTCGGGTTGGGCTTCCTGTTCGTACTAATGTCCGGCGGCGCGTTTGCGCAAGCGAGCGTCGACTTCGGCACCGGCGGCCGAGTTCTTGTCACGTCTCCCTTCGCGCTTAACCTCATCATCATGTTCGTCAGCTTCTTCGGGGTAATCGTGATCGGCGCGATTTCCGGACAGGCTACTTATCAGGATCTCGACAGCAATTCGACGGCGTTCTTCTACACGGCCCCGATCACCAAGTTCGACTACCTGTCCGGCCGTTATCTCGGTTCACTGGGAGTGGAAGTCGTCATCTTCCTTAGCGTTGGATTGGGAGCTTGGGTGGCGACGCTCATGCCGTGGCTCGATCCCGCTCGCGTGGGACCGCAGTCGTTCTACTCGTATTTCCAGCCGTATCTCACGATGGTGATCCCAAACATCGTGTTCATGTCAGCCATTTTTTTTGCTCTGGCTGCTTTGGGAAAGAAGATGCTGCCTGTATACGCGGGCAGCGTCATCCTGTTGATCGGATACTTTGTCGCCGGGCAACTCTCGACCGATCTCACCACGACCACACTAGCCTCGATGGTCGATCCCTTCGGCGGAAATGCGGTCTCGCGCTTGACGCAGTACTGGACGCCGTTCCAGCGCAACACGCAGCTCGTGCCTTTCGCGGGCGTGCTGCTGTGGAATCGCATGCTGTGGCTTGGAATTGGCGCGGCTATTCTTACGTTCACCTACGCCCGCTTCTCGTTCAGCTACGCCGCGGCGGGTAGAGCGGCGCGGCGCGCCAAAGAAAAAATCGCGGACGAGCAAGAAGGGATTCCACCACTCTCTGACGCTCTGCCCGTTGCGAATCCATCTTTCAGTCTGGGTGGATCATTTCGTGAATTGTTTTCACTGACGGGGCTGCAATTCAGCGAAACAGTCAAGAATGTTTTCTTCGCCGTCCTGGTGCTGGCCGGTGCGCTGATGGCTATTTTTTCGGCCTATGGCCTGGATTCGCCGTTTTCAACGCCGGTCTATCCGGTGACGTGGCGGATGCTCGAACTTGGCGGAGCCGGGTTCTCGCTGTTCATCCTCGCGATCATCACGTTCTATTCCGGTGAATTGGTGTGGCGCGAGCGCGACGCGCGGCTGAACCAGATCATGGATGCGATGCCCGTGCAGCGCTGGGTGCTGTTCTTGAGCAAGCTGTTTGCGCTGATGCTGGTGCAGGTGCTCCTCGTTCTGATGGTGATGGCCTGCGGCATCATCGTCCAGTTGGCTCATGGGTATCGTCATTTTCAGATAGGACTTTACCTCACGGATCTATTCGCCAATCGGCTGGTCACCTTCTGGATTCTGTGCGCGGTGGCGATGCTGGTGCACACCATCGTCAATCACAAGTATTTGGGGCATTTCGTAATGATCCTTTACTTCATCGCGGGCGTCGCGCTGCCGCAGATGAATCTGCAGGACTACCTCTACCGTCTCGGCCAGTCGCCGCAGGTGACGTATTCAGACATGAACGGCTATGGGCCATTCCGGGCGCCACTTTTCTGGTTCCACGTGTATTGGGGATTCGGTGCTGTCCTGCTGGCGATAGCGACCAACCTGTTGTGGGTGCGAGGAGTGGAGAGCACTCTCCGCAATCGCATGAGACTGGGCTTCTCGCGGTTGTCGAGTTCGTCCGTCGGGGCCTTCGCGGTCTGTGGACTGATTTTCTTCGGTGTCGGTGGTTACATCTACTACAACACGCATCTTGTGAATCGATTTCGAACTCCGTTCACGTTTCAGCGAGATCGCGCCCAGTACGAAATCAAGTATAAAAAATACGAGAGCCTGCCTCAGCCGAGAACCACCGATGTTGAGGCCGATGTGGATCTTTACCGCGAGCAACGCAGCGCTGCGTTCCGGGGTAAGGAATGGCTTGAGAATAAAACCGACCAGCCGATCGATCAGATAGCGATCACTATCTGGCCGGAAGACACCGATGTGATTCCGCGGCCGCAGCTGGAGATTCGGAAGGTGAACATCGATGGCGGCCAAACTCCGGTACTGGAAGATGCCAAGCTGGGATTTTTTGTCTATAAGCTGGCGACGCCTCTGGCCGCCCACAGTCGCGTCGCTCTCGACTTCGATCTCGTGTATCGCAATCCGGGCTTCGTGAATTCCATGCCCAATACCGACATAGTGCGCAACGGCAGTTTCGTGAATAGTAGCTATCTGCCGTTTATCGGATATCAGCAGGATGTGCAACTTGTGGACGACAGCGCCCGGCATCGTCAAGGTTTGGGAAAGTCGCCAGGGCTTCACAAGCTCGAAGACGTCGCTGCCCGGCAGAACAACTACGGCTCGACTTCGTCGGATTGGGTGAACTTCGAGGGCACGGTCAGCACCACGCCCGATCAGATCGCTATCATGCCCGGGTACTTGCAAAAAGAATGGGTTCAGGACGGCCGGCGCTATTTCCACTACAAGGCGGATGCCCCGATTATGGATGGCGGTTTCTCGGTGAACTCAGCCCGGTACTCGGTGCGCCGCGACCATTGGCATGATGTAAACCTAGAAATCTATTATCAGGCGGGACACGAGTTCGACCTAGATCGCATGATGCTGGGCATGAAGTCCACCCTCGACTATTGCTCAGCGAATTTCAGCCCGTTTCAATTCAAGCAGGAACGCATCATTGAGTTCCCGCGCTACGGCAATTTTGCGGAGTCGTTTCCCAATACGATTCCATTTTCGGAGGGCATCGGATTTATTACGTATGTCGATCCAAATGATAAGGCGGCGATCAATCTACCTTTTTTTGTGACGGCGCACGAGGTAGGCCATCAGTGGTGGGGGCACCAGGTGATCAGCGCGAACACGGAAGGCGCGACCTCAGTCGTGGAATCGCTGGCGCAGTACACCGCCCTGATGGTGATGAAGCACACCTATGGTGCTGAGTCGATGAAGAAATTTCTACGTTACCAACTGGATGGCTACCTGCGCGGGCGTGCGCAAGAACGCGACGAAGAAAAGCCGCTCATGCGCGTGGAACCGAACCAGGGATACATCCACTACAACAAAGGCGGCATGGTGATGTATGCCCTGCAGGATTACATTGGCGAAGATCATGTGAGCAAGGCCCTCGCCAAGCTCGTACACGATTTCGCGTTTAAGGCCGGGCCATATCCGACTTCGCTGGATCTTGTAAACGATCTTCGTGGGGAGACGTCACCGGAATTCCAGTACTTGTATGAAGATTGGTTTGAGAACATCACGATCTTTGACAACCGTGCGGTCTCAGCCAAATACTCCGCAATGCCTGATGGGAAATATCAGGTACATCTCACGGTCGATGCGAAGAAATATCGTTCCGATGGCAAAGGTCAGGAACATCTGATTCCCGTGCATGACTTGATCGATATTGGCGTCCAAGATGCGGATGGAAAGTTCTTATACCTTCAGAAGGTCAAAATCGAACAGCAACAGCAGCAGTTCGACATCACAGTCAATGCTGTTCCCAGCCAGGCTGGAATCGACCCGCTTATCAAGCTGATCGATCGGAATCCTGACGACAACATGGCGAAGGCCGAGAAGCAGTAGACTTTAAGAAGGTGTAAATGTCGCGTCGCGCTTCTATATCTAAGCGATTCATTTTCAGCGACTTACGTTGTGCCCCACCTTAGTGCTATACGTGGCACGTGGGAGCCATTTACGGTCAGACGCCTCCGGATTAGAGTTGTTTTCGAGCAGCACTTGGGGGAGGGCTGATCAACAGACGCTCCGGGACTCAAACTGAGTCCGGGGCGTTTTGTTTTGCACGTAAAATCCAACTATCTTTCCTTACCCACCGTTACCTTCCACCTGTTCGTACCGCTTACTTTCTTCCGGTCATATAGCACGGAGGGGCCATTCACGATTTTTGGATTCAGGACTAGAGTTGTTCTTGAGCAGCACTTGGGGGAGGGCTGATCAACAGACGTCCCAAGACTCAAAATTGAGTCTGGGGCGTTTTGTTTTGCGCGTAAAAATCTGCGCGAACTGAGGTTCGTTCCGGCGCTTACCTTTCACCAGATGGAATCTCTTCGCCTGCGAGGCTGTACCTCGTGGTGGTAAATTTGTGAGCACCCTGATTTGCTCGTCAGCATGGATATGAGGAGTCTGTCATGCCCACCCCCATCGCCCGCCGCGAGTTCCTGGCCGGAATGGCTGCCGTGACCGCAGCCAGCATGAGCTCCCGTTTCGATTCGGCGGAGGGCTCCGGTTCGCCCTTCCGCATTTCGGTCATTAATGACGAGATTTCTCAAGATTTCGGGCATGTCTGCGAAGTGGCTTCGCGCGAATTCGGCATGGGCTGGATCGAGCTTCGCAGCATGTGGAAGAAGAACATCGTTAGCCTTGATGAAAAAGAAGTTGCCGAGGCACAGCGGCTGCTTGAGAAATATCAGCTGAGAGTGACCGACATCGCGAGTCCGCTCTTCAAGGTCGACTGGCCAGGTGCTCCGAAGTCGAAATACAGCGAGGGCAAGAGCTTTGGCGCAAATTTCTCGCTCAGCCAGCAGGATGAAGTTCTCGATCGTGCCATCGAGATGGCGAAGGCATTCGGAACCGACCGTGTCCGCTGCTTTGACTTCTGGCGGCTTGAGGATCAGATGCCCTACCGCGCGGCAATGAACGACAAGCTCCGGGAGGCGGCCGGCAAATGCGAGAAGAAGGGAATCATCCTTGTTCTAGAAAACGAACCGGCCTGCAACACCGCCACGGCGACGGAAGCAGTGAAGGTTCTGGATGCAGTGCAATCCCGCTCGTTCATGCTGAACTGGGATCCCGGCAATGCCGCGGCCAGCGGCGAGATTCCTTACCCTGACGGCTACAATCTGCTCCCGAAGCAGCGCATCGGGCATTGTCATTGTAAGGATGTTGCGAAAAGAGGGAAAGATGACTGGGCTCCCATGGGCGGCGGCATCATCGACTGGGCCGGGCAGTTCAAAGCTTTGAGACGCGATGGCTACCGTTTTGCCGTGAGTCTTGAGACCCACTGGAGCGGCGGAGGGTCGCCGGAAGAATGTTCGCGCAAGAGTTGGGCAGGGATGAAGAAGTTGCTGCAAGAAGCGAATGCGTATTAATGGCCAGTGAAGCGAATGGCGTTGCACGAGCAACTAATCACTCGTCACTGAATTCCTGGAGGTACAGATGACCGATCAGACTCGACGCACATTTCTCAAACAGGCAGCGATTGGCGCGGCTGTGCTTGCGTATCCATCATCCAAGGTGCTCGGAGCGAACGATCGCGTCCGCGTCGGCATGATTGGCGTAGGCGATCGCGGGAACGATCTGCTCGATCAGGTAGTTAAGGTGCCCAATGTCGAGCTCGTTGTGATGGCGGATGTGTACAGTCGCCGACGCGATCAGGCGAAGAGTAAAGTTCCCGGCATTCAGACAGTCTCCGACTACCGGCGGCTGCTCGATATGAAGGATATCGATGGCGTCATCGTCGCGAGCCCGCTGCACATTCACGCGCGCCATTTCGTGGACACACTCGCGGCAGGCAAGGACCTCTATGCCGAGAAGACGATGACATGGTCGATTCCGGAAGCGGATAAGTGCCTGGCCTCTGCGAAGGCTTCTGATCGTGTCATCCAGATTGGTTTGCAGCATGAGAGCGCTGGCGCCACTGCCGACGCCCGGCAATGGATCAAGGACGGTTGGGTCGGCAAGGTCACGCAGGTCGAGTCGTGGATGGGGCGTAACACTCCGCACGGAAAAGGTCAGTGGGTGCGGGCTGTTCCGTCGGACTGCACGCCGCAAAACGTCGAGTGGAATGCATTTCTGAATGGTCGTTCCGATCGGCCATTCGATGGATACAAGTTCATCAACTGGCGTTTGTTCTGGGAGTTTTCGGGAGGGAATTGCGCCGAGAACATGGTTCACCAGATTGCCTGGATCATGAGCGTCCTCGACCTGCCACTTCCATCTGCTGCTTACATGTCGGGTGGCATTTTCTCAGAGAAAGATGGACGCGAAGTCCCCGACACTATTGTTGTCACGCTCGACTTTCCGAAAGATATCGTCGTCACCTGGCAGTCCACATTCAGCAATAAACATTACGAACTGGGTGATCGCATTTTGGGCAGCGACGGGACGCTGGAACATCATTTTGGAGAGGCGCTGCAATATTGGCCGGAAAAAGTGAACCGGCCCGCTGGCGAAGCGGAGAAAGGCAAGGCCCACGACGAAGATCACATGACAAACTGGATCGATTGCATTCGCACTCGCGGCACGCCGAATGCGCCAGTAGATCTCGGATACCGGTCAGCCATCGCAGTCCACATGGCGAATCTGTCCTACAAGCACAAGAAACGCATGACTCTCGAAGAAGCGAAGGCGATCGCGCCGGAGTACTAGTGCGAGATGGGCAAGCTCTTTTGTAATTTGTTTATCCCGTAAGCCAGGAGGATATATGCAGAGGTGGATTCTGCAAGTTAGCTTTCTGGTCGTTGCATTCTTATGTTGCCTCAGCAGTATAGTGCGGGCCCAAGACACAGCCACTCTTACAGGTACTGTCCGCGACAACACGGGCGCCGTCATCCCCGACGTGCGAGTCACCGTGATCAACACTGCGACCAGCGAGGCCCGGCAGTTCACCACAAATTCCGCTGGTGAATATGTCGCGGCCGCCCTGCCGCCTGGCCGCTACGACATCACCGTCCCAGCGAAAGGATTTCGTACTTTCGCAGCGAAGGGCGTAATCCTGCGGGTCGCGCAAAACGCTCGCATCGATATCACGCTGCAGGTGGGAGATATTCACGAGGAAGTTGTCGTTCGTGGAGAAGGCCTCGCCCAGGTGAACACGGAATCGTCAGAACTTGGTGGGACGATCACCGGCAAAGAGGTGACTCAGCTTCAATTAAACGGCCGGAACTTTACTCAGCTCATCACGCTAGTTCCCGGTGTCAGCAATCAGACGGGACAGGACGAAGGCGTCGTCGGGGTCCAGGGCAGTATCAGCTACAGCGTGAACGGCGGCCGCACCGAGTACAACAATTGGGAAGTTGATGGCGGCGACATGATGGACAACGGCAGCAATTTCTCGTTGAACGTCTATCCCAGCGTCGAGGCCATTGAAGAAGTGCAGGTGCTGACGTCAAACTATGGCGCCCAATACGGCAAGAACGGTTCCGGCACAATCGAGGTCGAGACGAAGTCAGGGACCAATAAATTTCACGGTTCACTCTGGGAGTTCGCGCGAAACGAAGCATTCAACGCCCACAATTATTTTGATGTGCCCGGCACTCCGAAAGCCGGATACAAGAAGCATGATTTTGGCTACAGCATCGGAGGGCCGATCTGGAAGAATCACACCTTCTTTTTCTGGCTGCAGAACTGGCGTCGCGAAGTAGTCCCGTATAACTTCTTCAATTTTGTCCCGTCGAATGCCAATCGAAGCGGCAATTTCAACGACCTCTGCAACGTCGACTCTCCTACCGATTGCCCAATCGACCCGAACACCGGAAATCCATTTCCGAATAACACGCTGCCGGCGATCGATCCCAATGCGCAAGCCATGATGGGCATGATTCCGGAAGCGAACCTTGGTTCGGGAGCAAACTCGATTTTTGCCGCCGCCATCGCTCAGCCGACGCACTGGCGCGAAGACCTGATCCGGTTGGATCACGATTTCAACAGCAAAGAGCGTCTCACCTTCCGCGCGATCCACGACTCCTGGGACACAACGAACGCCAGCGTGACGTGGGGCGGTCAGAGCTTCCCAACCATCGGGACACATTTTGTTGGACCTGGCGTGGAGATGGTCGCTCGCCTGACGAGTACGCTGTCGCCGAAATTGCTCAACGAGTTCGTGGCCAGCTATACCACGGATCACATCTCTCAGAACAACACGAACCCATCGGTATGGACACTCCCGTCCAGCTTTACCATGCCCGGTCTGTTTCCAAATTTCGGCGGGAAACTACCTGACTTCTGTCTATCGACTTCGGGAGCCTACGGCGGAGGATTCTGCGAGGGACCGACCGCCTTCCCGTGGAACAACTCCAACCCGACATTTACTCTTCGCGACAATGTCACCATGAGCCTCGGCAAGCACAAGCTCGTGTTCGGCGGATATTTCATGAATGCCGAGAAGAACGAAATGGCTTACACGGACTTGAGCGGCGATCTCTATTTCGACAGCACCTCGCCGGTCTCGACGGGGAACGCGTTCGCCGATTTCCTGATGGGGAATATCGCCAGCTATTCACAGGCGAATGCGCAGCCGAAATATCACATCAACTTCAAGATTTTTGAGCCTTACTTCCAGGACGACTACCACATTGCCAAGAACCTGACGCTAAATCTCGGCGTGCGCGTCAGCCTCTATGGAACGTTCTGGGAACGGAATCATCTGATTTCCAATTGGACGCCATCCGCTTACAATCGCGCCAATGCGCCGCAACTCGACGTCGACGGCGACATCACCGGCCAGCAAGGCGCTCTCCTTCCGAACAGCGGGAATCCGTTCGATGGTATGGTGCAGTGCGGGCTCAATGGGGTTCCCCGCGGATGCCTGACCGGCCATCTTTTCAATCCCGCTCCGCGCCTGGGCTTCTCTTGGGATCCGTTCGGTAACGGCAAGATGGCGGTGCGCGGAGGATACGGAATCTTCTACGAGCACACGAACGGGATGGAAGCCAATGCCGAAGACCTCGAAGGCACGCCTCCAATCGTGCAGACTCCCACGCAATACAACATCGTCGGCTATGGCGCGGTTGGCGGACAGGGACTGCTATTCCCACTCTCGACCACATCGATTCCCGACCACGTCGCGTGGCCGTACGTACAGCAATGGCATCTTGATCTTCAGCACGACCTCCCGCACAACACCGTGGCTACATTAGCGTATGTTGGCTCCAAGGGCACACATCTGACGCTGCAGCACGAAGCGAACCAACTTTCGGTCGTGCCCGCATCTCAGAATCCCTTTCTGACGGGGCAGCCAATCAGCGACGATGTCTGCAATTCGCAAGGCGGCGACACGCTGCAACCATCGTTTATCGTGAATGGGCAGAACATAACTGGCCAGCCCGCCGTCAACATCGCGGTTGCCTGCGGAAACAATCCAGACTTGTTCCGTACCAACTATCCCGGGCTTGGCTCGATTCAACGCGTCGTAGCAGAAGCGAATTCAAACTACAACGCGCTGCAGTTCTCGTTGCGAAAAACCACCGGCGCGCTCACGCTCGACGTTGCCTATACCTACAGTCACTCGCTCGACAATTCATCGGACGCGACGGACTCGAATTTCGTCAATTCCGCCAACCTCCACGCGAATTATGCCAGCTCGAACTACGATCAGCGGCACATCTTTACGACGGCGTGGACGTACGAAATTCCTTTCCATGGGAAAGGCTTCTCCCGAGCAGCGTTGGGTGGCTGGCAGTACGCCGGAATCATGACTTTCCAGACGGGAACGCCCTTTTCGGTGGTCAATGGTGTGTATGGCGACAGCGCAGGGGTTGCTGATGGAACAACCGGCATTGGTTCGTATGCGGACCGGGTCGGCAATCCTTTCGCGACGCCAAATTGCGCGCCCTTGGGAGAGGGAACCAAAGGGATACCGCTATTCAACTGTGCGGCATACGTTCAGACCCAGGGATTGACCTTCGGCGATTCGGGACGCAATAGCTTGAATAATCCGCGGCGCACCAATTTCGATATGTCGATTTACAAAGTCTTCAAGCCCACAGAGCAGGTCGCAGTCCAGTTCCGTGCGGAAGCCTTCAACGTGTTCAACCACACGCAATGGACCGGAGTGAATCCCTACGTAGACACTACGAATTTCATGTACTCGACGGGCGCTCACATGCCGCGCGTTGTGCAGTTCGCGCTGCGGGTTACGTTCTAGGGCTTCTGCGTGTCCCGCATGTGACATGACTCTCAGAGCAGGCGCTTCCAGTGATACGGGTCAATCTGTTACTGTTTTCAGTTCGCGCATCCTGTGACAGACGTCACTGATACGCAGCTGCCCCATGAAAGGATTTCGACCCGGAGCAGCACTTGTTGATCCCGGGGCCGGGGAACGGTGGTCGGCCACGGAAAGGACGAGAGCCGCGTGATCGTCGGAGTTCCGAAAGAAAGCTATCCCGGGGAACGTCGAGTTGCCCTCGTTCCCGCAGTCATTCCCAATCTCACCAAAGCAGGATTCGAGGTCGCCGTTCAAGCTGGAGCAGGCGCCGAGGCGGGATATCCTGATGCCGCCTACGTCGAAAAAGGGGCAAAAATCCTTCCCGACCGCCCAGCCGTCTTCGGTGCTGCCGACATTATTGTCCAAGTGCTGTGCTATGGATCCAATGACAAGAACGGCAAGGATGATGTGCCACTCTACAAGCGTGGGCAAGTGCTGGTAGGGTTTTTGCGTCCGTTCGGCACCGCAGAGGTAATGCAGCAGATCGCGCACGCGGATGTCAGCGCCTTCTCGGTCGAACTCATGCCGCGCATTACGCGAGCGCAGAGTATGGACGCTCTTTCGTCCATGGCTACCGTTGCTGGCTATAAAGCCGTGCTGCTCGCCGCCGAGACATCCCCTCGTATTTTCCCGATGATGACCACTGCCGCCGGAACGATCACTCCTGCCCGAGTATTCATCATTGGAGCCGGCGTAGCGGGGCTGCAGGCAATATCGACGGCCCGCCGCTTGGGGGCAGTGGCATCTGCCTATGACATGCGCCCAGCCTCAAAAGAGCAGGTCCAAAGCTTAGGTGGACGCTTCGTCGAACTTCCGATCGAAGCTCAGAATGCGCAAGATGCCCGCGGCTACGGCACCGCTCAAGATGAGAGTTTCTATGCGCGTCAGCGTGAACTACTGACCAAGGTTGTGGCGGAAAGCGACGTGGTCATCACTACCGCAGTCATTCCCGGGAAAAAAGCTCCTGTGCTGATCACCGCCGACATGGTCAAAGGGATGGCGCCGGGTTCAGTTATCGTCGATCTCGCTGCAGAGCGCGGCGGTAACTGTGAACTGACGCGCATGGAAGAGACGATCGATGTCAATGGAGTAACGATTATCGGCACGATTAACTTGGCCAGCACAACTCCGTTCCATGCCAGCCAGATGTACGCGCGCAACCTGATGACCTACCTGACGTACATGGGAAAAGAAGGTAAGTTGCCGATGAATATGCAGGACGAAATCACGCGGGAAACGCTTGTCACGCATAATGGTGAAATCGTGAATGCGCGTGTGAGGGAGTTCTTGAAACTCCCGGCTCTCGCAGCGAAGAGTTAGTAGCCTACGAGCTGCTCAATTCACGATTCGTGGGTGCAGGACCGGATTAAGAAACAGGTGCAGAGGAAAACATGCCAGCAGATTTCATTTCTAACCTCTATGTGTTCATCCTCGCCGGATTCGTCGGATTTGAGGTGATCAAGCGCGTCTCGCCATTGCTGCACACACCGCTAATGTCATTGACGAACGCATTGGACGCAATCGTAGTGGTCGCGGCCATCATCATCGCCGGTCGTCATGAGACGCGGCTCACCACAATCCTCGGTGCGATTGCGGTGGCGGCTTCGTTCAGCAACATGGTGGGCGGATTCGTTATCACAGATCGCATGCTGCGTATGTTCAAGTCCGGCAGGTCGAAACAATCATGAACGCGGACGCCCTGCAGCAATACCTCGACTTTGCCTACATCGCCGCGGTTATCCTGTTCGTTCTTTCTTTGAAATTCCTGAGTTCTCCGACGACTGCACGCATGGGTGTGCTTGCCGGAGAAATTGGGGCCGCACTCGCCGTTGTCGCCACCCTCTTTAACCCCGAGGTCACGGCGTACCGCTGGATTCTGATCCCACTGATCATTGGGGCCGGAGTCGGCATTCCCCTTGGCCTGGTTCATATGACCGCTGTGCCGCAGCGGACCGCATTAAGCCATGCGTTTGGTGCCTTATCGGCGGCCATGATCGGCATCGCGGAATATTACGTCGGCAATGAGCCGGTCACGCGTTTTCAGATGGGCGAGATCGCACTCGAAGTCATCATCGGCTCCCTGACGTTCACGGGCAGCTTGATCGCCGCCGGAAAGCTCCAGGAAATACTGCCGGGGCGACCCATCGTCTACCGCGGACAGAACATCGTGAGCCTCTCCGTTCTCGGGGCAGCCCTTGCTCTCGCGGTCGCACTGGTTGTGAATCCGGGGCACGCGCTGTTGTTCCCGTTGATGGTGCTTGTCGCCCTGATTTTCGGCGTTCTGCTCGTTACCCCTATCGGCGGCGCCGACATGCCGACCGTCATTTCGCTCTTGAACTCCTATGCTGGATTCTCGGCCGCTCTGCTCGGCTTTGTTCTGAATAGCAAAGTCCTGGTTGTTGCAGGCGCTCTCGACGGATCTTCCGGCTTCATTCTCTCGGTGATCATGTGCAAGGCCATGAATCGCTCATTCACGAATGTGATGTTCGGAGCTTTCGGCCAGGTGCAAGCGTCGGCGGCTGGGGCGAAGGAAGAGCGAGTTGTACGCAGCGCCTCCCAGGAAGAAGCCGCGTCGATTCTCGCGGCGGCGAATAAAGTCGTCGTCGTCCCCGGATACGGCATGGCCGTAGCCCAAGCACAGCACAAAGTCCGTGAACTCTACGACGTTCTGACGAAAAAAGGCGTGGATGTCCGTTTCGCCATTCATCCCGTCGCAGGACGCATGCCCGGCCACATGAACGTGCTGCTCGCCGAAGCCGATATACCTTACGACCGGCTGATCGAGATGGACGAAATCAACGGCGACTTCCCACAGACCGACGTCGCCTTGATCATCGGCGCCAACGACGTTACAAATCCCGCAGCCCGCACCGATCAGTCGAGCCCAATTTTCGGCATGCCAATCCTCGACGTCGACAAAGCGCATACGGTGATGGTCATCAAGCGCAGCATGAATCCCGGATTCGCTGGCATCGACAACCCGCTCTACTACCTCGACCAGACGTTGATGCTTTTCGGCGACGCCAAGCAGTTCGTAAGCGGCATCGTGAAAGAACTCGGCGGACATTAATTGAGAGATCCGATGAAACTCGGCTTGCGTCCGCGAGTATACTGAAACGTTTTAATATAGGGAGTTCAGACTTCTATCCTGCAGGTGACTCATGCGCCATTTTGCGTTAATCGGGCTCTGCGTTATCGCGACGATCGCTTTCTCTCAGACTCAACCTCAACTCAACCTCATGCCGTTACCCGCCGGCGTACAGCAGGGAACTGGACAATTGGCGATCACGCCGACTTTCTCCGTTGTCATCATTGGCACGCATGATCCCGCCCTCGAAGCCGGCGTGCAACGCTTCACGAAACAACTCTCGATTCAGACAGGAATTCCGTTCCGGACAAAAGATGGTGCCTCGCCCACGCTTACGGTTCGCGCCGACAAGCCGATGGAAGCCGTACTGAAACTCGGCGAAGACGAGTCTTACCAGTTGACGGTGAATGATTCAGGCGCACAGATCACGGCTCCAACGACGCTGGGCGCTCTTCATGGTCTACAAACGTTCTTGCAGTTGGTGACGATCGGGCCCAGCGGATTCGCATCGCCAGCAGTCACCATAAAAGATCAGCCGCGCTTCCCGTGGCGCGGCTTGATGATCGATGTGAGCCGCCATTTCATCCCCCTGGATGTGCTCAAGCGCAACATCGACGGCATGGCGGCCGTCAAGATGAACGTCTTCCACTGGCACCTATCCGATGATCAGGGTTTCCGCGCCGAGAGCAAGGTGTTCCCCAAGCTGACCGGAATGGGCTCAGAAGGCAAGTTCTACACGCAAGCCGAAATCCGCGACCTGATCGCCTACGCACATGACCGCGGAATCCGCGTCATCCCCGAGTTCGATACGCCGGGGCACAGCCGCTCGTGGTTCCTGGGATATCCAGAGCTGGCCAGCAACCCGGGTCCGTTCACTCTTGAAAACGAAAGCGGCAATTCGTCCGTCACGGATCCCACTCGCGAAGAGACATACAAGTTCATGGACAAGTTCGTCGAGGAGATGGGAAAGCTATTCCCGGATCAATACTTCCACATCGGCGGCGACGAGGTGGATGGCAAGTACTGGGACTCCAATCCGAAGATTCAAGAATTCAAGCAGAAACATGGCCTGAAGACGAATGCCGACCTGCAGGCTTATTACAACGAGCATCTGGAGAAGATCCTGGCCAAACATCACAAGATCATGGTGGGTTGGGACGAGATCCTGCGTCCTGACTTACCGAAAACGATCGTGATCCAATCCTGGCGCGGACAGCAGTCGCTCGCCGTGGCAGCGCAGCAGGGATACCGGGGACTGCTCTCCTACGGATATTATCTCGACCTCATGTGGCCTACCGCGAAACACTATGCAATTGAACCGCTGAGCGGCGCGGCAGCGAATCTTACGCCTGAACAAAAAGCTCTGATTCTGGGCGGTGAAGCTTGCCAATGGGCCGAGTGGGTCACGCCCGAGAATGTCGACTCTCACATCTGGCCTCGAAATGCTGCCATCGCGGAGCGCCTCTGGTCGCCGCAAGATGTCACCGACGTGAACTCCATGTATACGCGTATGCACGCCATCAGCTTGGAGCTGGACTCGCTTGGTCTAACGCACAACACCGCCCGGGAGGAGATGCTGCACCGCATGGCGGGAACTGCTGATGTCGCTCCGCTGCGTGTGCTGGCCGATGTCGTCGAGCCGGTGAAGGACTACAACCGCTGGGACGAGAAGAACGGCCCGATCGACTTTCATTCCCCGCTCACTCGTCTTATCGATGCGGCCTATCCGGAGAGCGATACTGCGCGGCAGTTCAGCGTACTTGTGAATCAATATATCCAGAGCGGCTTCAAAGACCAGGCTGCAGCGGCCCAGATCCGTACTTGGCTGACGCTCTGGCGATACAACGATGGTAAGTTGCGTCCGCTGCTGCAGCAATCATCGCTGCTGCAGGAGGACATCCCGATTTCGCAGAATCTCGCAATGCTCGGCGCGGCTGGCCTCCAGGCATTGGATTACCTCGACAAGGGACTACCCGAGCCGGATCTGTGGAAGACCCAGCAGTTAGCAGTGATCGATCAGGCGAAGAAGCCCGTGGCGGGATTGCTACTCCAAGTCGCAGATCCGATCAGCCAGTTGGTGCAGGCAGCAGGATCGTCAAAATGACCATTCACGTCGGCGTTTAGCCATACCCGATGCCCATTCCCGGAACACACTCGCGTCAGCCGCTGCACGTCAAACTGTAGGGGCTGAAGCTTTTTCACGCTTCAACGCCCTTGCGTCCCATTCCGGCTGAGAGTAACTTGCATCCTTATGGAAGCATGATCCATCAATATCCTCGTGATATCCTAGTAACATCTAGCGGCACCGTCTAAGGCGGATTTCCCCGCGATTCCTGAAGAAATTCAGACGAACAACGAAGAAGAGAAGCCACAACCATGCTTTCAGTCAGTGATGTGTCCATGCGCTACGGCGCCAAGATTCTGTTTGAAGAAGTCTCGACCGCCTTTTCGCCAGGCAAGCGCTATGGCCTCACTGGGCCCAACGGCGCGGGCAAGTCCACATTCATGAAGCTCCTCAGCGGCGAAATGGACCCGCAGAAGGGAACGGTCGTTCGCCCGCGAAAGCTCGGCGTATTGAGCCAGGACCAGTTTGCCTTTGATGCCTACACAGTGATCGACACCGTCATTATGGGCAACAAGCGCCTCTGGGCCGCTATGCAGGAGCGCGACGGCATCTATGCCAAACACGACATGACCGACGAAGATGGCATGAAACTCGGCGAGCTCGAAGGCATCGTCGGCGAAGAAGACGGATACTCCGCTGAAAGCGATGCGGCCATCCTGCTCCAAGGGCTGGATATCCCCGAAGAACTCCATAGCCGCAAAATGGGTGAGCTCCAGGGCGGACAAAAGGTCCGCGTGCTACTGGCTCAGGCGTTGTTCGGGCATCCGCAAGCCCTGCTCCTCGACGAGCCTACAAACCATCTCGACTTGGACTCGATTCATTGGTTGCAGGGATTTCTAAACTCTTACGACGGCGTTCTAATCACCATCTCCCACGACCGCCACTTCCTGAACAGCATTTGCACCCACATCGCAGATATCGATTACGAGACGATCATCACCTACACCGGCACCTACGACGACATGGTGGTAGCGAAGACGCAGGTTCGTTCCCAGATTGAATCCCAGAATGTACAGCGCGAAAAGAAGATTGCGCAGTTGAATGAATTCATTGCCCGGTTCGCCGCCGGAACGCGTTCCAGCCAGGTGCAGTCGCGCCGCAAGGAAGTCGAACGTCTGCAGGTGACAGAACTCGCCAAGTCGAACATTCAGCGGCCGTTCATTAAGTTCGAACAGAAACGTCCTTCGGGTAAGCACATCCTCGAGATCGAGCATCTCGGCAAGTCATACGGAGAAAATCACGTCCTCCGCAACTTCACCGCCAGCATCGGGCGTGGCGAGAAGATCGCGCTTATGGGGCGGAACGGGGCAGGGAAGACGACTCTTTTGAATGCTCTGCTCGCGAATTCACCGACAACACCAGAATCTGAACTTCGCAAAACTAGCGGTTACGAAGGCTCCTTCGTCGACGCGGGCAAAGTGGTCTGGGGACACGAGGCATCCATCGGCTATTTCGCCCAGGATCACCGCAGCCTGATCGAATCTGGAACCACCGTTATCGAATGGCTGCATCAATGGGATCCAGTTGCTGTGAACGAAGAACTCCGCGGCATCCTCGGACAGATGCTATTTGCCCGCGATGAAGCGTCGAAATCGACCACCGTTCTTTCCGGTGGCGAAGCCGCCCGTCTCCTCTTCTGCAAGCTCATGCTTCAGAAGCCGAATGTCCTTGTGCTCGACGAGCCTACGAACCACCTGGACCTCGAATCAATCAACGCGCTCAACATCGCACTGCAGCGCTATCAGGGAACGGTCCTTCTCGTGACCCACGATCACGATCTCATCGATGAAGTCGCCACGCGCATCTGGCGCTTCGAAAGCGATCACAAGATCACCGACTTCAAGGGAAGCTACGAGGAGTATCAAGCAGCGGTCGCTGTTTAACAAGACGGCCGAGGGCCGACGAGCAACGACCGACGACTCTCACCTGCACCATTTCCGTTGCATGTGAATAAACCAGGTTCTCCACAGGGTTTCACACTGTTCACAGTTGCGTTTGCCACGTAAGTTGAAGATAATGAGCGCGAACGGCTTTTGTGGCTAACCCCACGGCCGTTGCGGTATTTGTTCTGTGTATAGCCGAGCCGACCTAATAAGAATTTTGCACATCACTGCTCGCCAGTTGGCGAACTGGGAGCGGGCGGGCTTGGTGGTGTCTGTCGAGTCCTATACCTTCTCCGACCTTCTGGAAATCAAGAAAATCCGCGACCTCTGCGCGATGAGCGTCCGACCCAACATTATCCGCCAGTCGCTCGAGGCAATGCGCAAACAGGCCGCCGGAGTCGAGAAGCCGCTGCTTGAGGCGGGCGCGTGGTCAACCACAAAGCATCGCGTGGCCTTCCGTCACCAAGGAAAATTACTGGAGCCAATCGCTGGGCAATTCCTGATGGACTTTTCTGAACGAGAGAAAGTCGTTACCAGTACACCCGTTCCGCGATCCGAGCCAACTCCGAATGAGAACGAAGTGACTGCGTGGTTCGCCCGCGGCATTCAGCTCGAAGAAGATCCCAACACGCAGAACGAAGCGATTGCTGCGTATCACCGCGTGCTGGATCTCGCTCCGAATCACGCCGCCGCCCACATCAACCTCGGAACCTTGTACTACAACCGGCAGGAATTCGGCCTCGCGGAGCGGCATTACCGGCAGGCCATCGAAGCCGATCCGCGCTATGCCCTCGCGTATTTTGACTTGGGAAATGTTCTCGACGAAACGGGCCGGGTGCATGACGCAGTCGCAACGTACAAGACAGCGCTTCAGCTGGCACCAACTTATGCCGACGCGCATTACAACTTGGCGCTAGCGTACGAGAAAATCCGCGAACCACGCAAAGCGCTGAAGCACTGGCAGGCCTACATTAAGCTCGATACCGCCGGGCCCTGGTCGGTCCATGCCCGGAGCCAGATCAAACGCATCCTGCAAGCGGATGGCCTGAAGCTCGTCTACAAGCGCGCTTAATCACCATCATTTCTGGCATTTGGGACAGTAGTGACTGCTGCGTCCGGCGATCACGACGCGCTTGATCGGAGTCTTGCATACCAGGCACGGCTCGCCTTCGCGGCCATACACCCGGTGCTGCAGTTGAAAGAATCCTTCTTCGCCATCGGCATCCACGTAATCCGAGATGGAAGAACCTCCCAACGCAATCGCTTCGGTTAATACTTCCTGGATGGCAACAAAGAGCTTGCCCAGTTGCCCGCGAGTAACAGATGCAGCCTTCCGCCGCGGCCGAATTCCAGCACGGAACAGTGACTCATCGGCATAGATGTTCCCTACGCCACGCAGCAGCTTCTGATTCAGCAACGCGCTCTTCATCGGAGTTTTTCGTCCGCGAAACAGAGAAATGAATTTCTCAAGATCGATTTCAAGCGGCTCGATCCCGGCGGTATCAAACTCGCCAGTCGCCGCCACGCTCAACCGCCCAAATCGCCGCGGATCGACAAATCGCAGCTCCCGCCCCGACTCGAGCTTCACGACGGCATGCGTATGTTTCTCGACTTCAGCCGAGGGCTCACAAACCTGTAGCCGGCCAGTCATTCCCAAATGAACGATCCACTGAGCCTTGCCGCTGTCGCTGTGGGTGGGGCGCGCGCCCCCGCGCGCCACTGCCGAAGTCGTGTTGCCTGCTGCCTCGCCAAGACGAACTTTCCGCGGCGGCTTTTTCCGGTTCGTGGGAGGCGGCGGAGTCAGCTCAAGCTCAAACACAATATGCTTTCCCATCCGATGCACACGCGAAATCCTGCTGTGTTCTAAAACCGCAGCAATCTCCTGCGCCGTAGACTTCAGCGGTTCCTTTTTCTGCCCCAGCCACACGGACTCGATCGCGTCTCCAGTGACACGCTTCGCGAGCCCACGCGCGATAGTTTCAACTTCAGGAAGTTCAGGCATCTGCTGAAAGCTTAACTAGACTCTGTCATTCCGACCCCTGAGCGAAAGCGAAGGGCGGACGAATCTATTGCGAGGGCGATCAACTACTTCTTCAAAAATGTCCCCTGCTGCAACTCCTGAAACGCCTTCTGCAACTGTTCCTGAGTATTCATGACAATCGGTCCGTACCAAGCCACCGGCTCTTCCAAAGGCTTGCCAGATACGAGCAAAAATCGAATCCCATCCTCGCCCGCTTGTACCGCAACCTCATCTCCACGATCAAAGACCACAAGCGATCGATTCTCCGCATCCGACGGAGGCTGCGTATCCGCCCATCCCACGCTCTCGGTCGGCACTGCCAATGGGCCCGAAGCATTGCAAAACTTGCCATCTCCCGCAAAGACGTACGCAAACGCATGCCGCGTCGTTTCGACCGGAAGTGTCTTCCGCTTCCCCGGTGGCACCGAGACATCCAGATAAATCGGATCGGTCGCGATGCCCTCCACCGGCCCTTTCTTACCCCAGAAGTTGCCGCAAACGATCCGCGCGTGCGTTTCGTCATCGTCTGTTACTTCGGGAATTTCCCCCGTTTTTACCTCCTGATAACGTGGCGTGGTCATCTTCTGGGCTGATGGCAGATTCGCCCAGAGCTGAAATCCATGCATCCGCCCGGTGGTATCGCCCTTCGGCATCTCCTGATGAATGATCCCGCTTCCGGCTGTCATCCATTGCACATCGCCGGAGCCAATCGTGCCGTGATTGCCCATGCTGTCGCCGTGATCGACAGTCCCAGCCAGAACGTACGTGATCGTCTCGATGCCGCGATGCGGATGCCAGGGAAATCCTGCCAGATAGTCTTCGGGCACGTCATTTCGGAAGTCATCGAGTAGCAGGAATGGATCGAATTCGCTAGTGTTGCCAAACCCAAATGCGCGCCGCAAATGCACTCCAGCCCCTTCAAGAGTAGGTTTTGATTTGATAAGACGTTTAACCGGCCGGATGGACATAGAATTCTCCGTTTAGTTTCAGGCAAGTAATCGCGGAACATGATTTGATGCCCAAGGCCACCAGTCCGACTCATGCCCGATGCCATACTCATTTATCTTCTTCTTTGAATGCCGCTCCGGCTTCCTCGGCAGTGAGGCTTGATCCCACGAGGCCGGCCGCCTTTGCCATTGCGGGATCGCGGCGAGCATCTATGTCCCGCGCCGTAGGCAAAATCACAATATCTGGTTCGACACCGACATTCTCCAGGCTCTTGCCATCCGCCATAATGAGATTTGCGTCCGTGATGTTTGCTCCGAAGTAAACTTGTCCATCAACAAACAATTCATGTGGAAAGGTCCTCGCCTCCATGACCATCCCGGCGCTACGGTCGCCGATGACAAATCCACGCCTCTCCAATTGGACAACGCGCGCGAATATTTCCGAGGCGGAGGCGGACTCGCTATCGATTAGAACTGCAAACCTGCCGACGAATGCGTCATGTCGGCCCGGGAGGGACAGCTGCTTCGCTTCTTTACGCATCATGCGGTCCGCGATCTTGACCTCATGCTGAAACAGACCACCGAGCAGTCGGTCCACCGTGTCTACGAAGCCGCCAGGATTTCCCCTCAGGTCGAGCACGACACCCTTATGGCTTCTCATTTTGCCGATGAGGTGATCAACTTCGTCGGCTGGCAGGGCAAAGGCCGGGAGCCTAACCACCAGTAAGTCGCCTTTTTCAAAAAAACGAGGTTCTAACAACTCGACCTTGTCGCCCCAGTCGCGAACGAACTGGTTCGCTCCCTGCTTAAGAAAATACTTGATTACCTTCGAAGGTTCGACCTTTGCCATCACATCCAATTGCCGGGGAGTTGCAAGGTCATCTGCCAGTGTCAGACGAAGACCTGGTTGGGGACGAAGCGTGCCGAAGATGTATTCGATCCTGCTCAGCGTCTGGCGCGATACGTGAATCTCATTCACAGCCGAAACGATCTCGCCACGTTTCAACCCCTTCTTTTCTGCATCGCTCCCCGGCTTTACGCGAGTTACGTAACAGTCACTCCCGATCATCCGCATGGAGAACCCATAGTCGTGTGAATAAGCCCGGGGAGGAGGAAAGAACCTCGTGTGGGAATCGTGAAGGCTGTCGAGAAGCGCGGCGATCTCCGACACCGCGCTATCCATAGAATCAGCCTTGTCTATGTTCTCTTTCGCTTGCCGAACGCGAGTAGGCCAATCAACGCCGTGCAATTGCGGGTCGTAATACGACTTCTCAACGTCGGATGCAACGTCGCGAAGCATTCGCTGCGCCAGATCACGGTCGGATTTTGAGATTTGCTGAGACGATCCCGACGAAGAAAAGGACGACCACGCTACAGGTTCTGGAAACATGATTAGTAGCGTTATGAGAATCCGAGAAGCAGTCCCGCGGCCTGAATTCGCCATGCCGAGAGAGTGTACACCCCTGCGATGGCGCAGATAGGTCTAGGCTGCCCAATTGCACCTTGGGGAACACCACTTTGATGATGGGGAAGCCGTTAATCTTTGAGTGGCACTACGGCGCTGCCATCACGGCAGAACGTTGCCACTCGCTGCAGGTCGCCGTTTGGACCGGGCACGGTCATCACCGGACCATAGCAGTAGACGGCGTGTCCGCTGGCGGCAAAATACCAGCGTCCACCCTTGCTGTGCCGGGCTAATTGTGACGTGGGCTGGCGGAGCGGTTTCTGTGGCATTAGGGTGCTCACAGGCAGACTGAACAACAAGGCTAGGGTCAGAACCTTCATTGTCTTCTTACCGTCTTTTACAGTCTTTGCTGCTTAAGCCACAGAACTGGGTCTCACCGCGTTTTTTTCTTTGTTAGATCGTAATCAGCGTACGGGCCTTATCCATAAGATCCGACGCCGGTTTCGACGGCACCTGATATTTCGGCCTTGCCTGGTTCTGCGCACGACGTTGCGGTTCCACCTGGGTAGACGGAGCCTGTTTCGTTTGAGCCTGGGTAGACGGAGCTTGTACTGATGGTGTCTGGGATGACGGGTTTTGCGCCAAGTGGGAAGCCTGAGCTCTTTCTTGCTGTTGGGCCCTCATTTTGGTTGCAGAAAGCTCTGAACTGTCGCGGAATAGCTCGCGAATGAGCGCGCGCTGCGATTCGATCGTCTGACCCTGCTCCACAATCAGCATGGTCATGATCGCGTAGGAGATCATGAACAGCACGGTCAGAACCGGCAACCAGCTATATTTCTTTGCTGGAGTTGGAACCACCGGCGTCTCTTTAATCTCTATCGATTCGATCGTCCCGAACAGGTTCGTCAACTTGCACCCCACTCTTTGCCTCTGGCACGCAGGCGCTTTGACAAGTGCACACCATCCGCCATTGGCCAGAAATCCCGCAAACGATTGAGAATAAGTTGTTTAATACTGTACGCCGCATCGGCCTTTGGGGAAAGAAGTGCAAGTCGCTGCACATATTGAGCAAGGAACATTTGCTAGAAAAGAGTTCGAGCCACAGGGCCATCCCCATGTGTCTCACTCATTCGCGGCGTTCACAGTAACGAACGCAAAGTTACCCTTAATGACTGGCGTAACTTTCCTGACGAAGGCCTGTTTTCTTAGAATTCTTAGTTTCGTAGACGCAGTAAACATAATCCCGTTTCTAAGGTCTGATCATGTATATGCGCCGTATTACGTTTGCGTTGCTAGCCCTCTCCTATAGCCTTGGGCCTGCCACATGGGCCCAAGGCCAACAATCCAATAACGATGCAGCAAGAAAAGTCGTGCGGAGGATACAACCTGAATACCCGGCCGATGCGAGGCGGATGAATTTGGGCGGTGTCGTCAAACTTGTTGCGATGGTTGCTCCAAACGGAAGCGTCAAGAAAGTGGAACCAGTCGGAGGCAGCCCGCTCCTGGTCCGTGCCGCAGAATCGGCCGTGTCGCAATGGAAGTACGAGGCAGGGACCGAATCCAAAGAGACGATCGAGATTCACTTCACGCCATAACCGGCGTTGTCATATGAAGGGTATTCTTAGCGCTCTCTGGAGCTGCTCTCAGCGAACTCGGGGGTAAAAGTTCTGTCGGCACAGTCGTAGAAGGGTGGCGCGGGCCGCGGAGCACCCGAATCATTTCCCGAGCACCAGCTTGGCAATGGTCGCCAGCTGCATGTTCGAGGTGCCCTCGTAGATCTTTCCGATCTTGGCGTCGCGCCAGTATTTCTCGACCGGATAATCCTTCGTAAAGCCATATCCGCCGTAGATTTCGATTGCCAGCGACGTCACACGCTCGGCCACTTGCGACGCAAACAGCTTCGTCATGGCGGCTTCTTTCACAAAGTTCACTCCGGCATCCTTCATGCGGGCGCAGTTGTAAACCATCAGCCGCGCCGCTTCGATCTCGGTCGCCATCTGCGCAATCTGGAACTGGATTCCCTGAAAATCCGCAATCGCCTTGCCGAACTGCTTACGCTCCAGCGCATACTTCGACGCGTACTCCCATGCGCCGCGCGCGATTCCGATCATTTGGGCCCCAATCCCGATGCGGCCCTCATTCAGCGTTTCGATGGCAATCTTGTATCCCTTGCCAGGCTCGCCTAGCACGTTCTCTTTGGGCACCCGGCAATCTTCCAGAATCAGTTCACAGGTAGACGAAGCCCGAATCCCCAACTTGTCTTCCTTCTTCCCGACCGTGAAGCCCGGGAAGTCCTTCTCGATCAGAAATGCAGTGATGCCCTTGTAGCCTGCGCTGGGATCAAGTGTGGCAAACAGAATGAACAGCCCAGCTTCCTTTCCATTCGTAATCCACAGCTTCCGCCCGTTCAGAACGTATTCCGAGCCTTTCAGCGTCGCCCGAGTCTGCAGTGCGAAGGCATCCGATCCCGATCCCGCTTCGCTGAGGGCATAAGCGCCAATCATCTCTGATGCCATGCGAGGCAGGAGCCGCTTTTTCTGATCTTCCGTTCCCCAGCGTAGCAGCGCGTTATTGACCAACGTATTCTGCACATCGACAATGACTCCCGACGACGCATCCACACGCGATAGCTCCTCCACTGCCAGGATCGATTCAAAAAACTTGGCACCGCCGCCGCCGTATTGCTCGGGAATCTCAATTCCCATCAGCCCAAGCTGAAAGAAATCGTGTAACAGGTCCTTCTCGAACACGCCTTTTTCGTCCATCTCCTTCACCAGCGGGCGGACTTTTTCGTCGGCAAATTGCCGGATGTTATCGCGGAACAAAACCTCATCCTCAGCCAGCGTGGTCAGCGGATTTGGAGCCTGGGTCTGCAGAATAGTTTCGGACATGGAGACACCTTCTATCACGAGATCAGCAAGACCATTTATGTTAGCACTCCGGGACCAAAGGGTTGTCCGCCTGAAAAGCTGCCGAAGCAAGCAATGTCTTGTCATTCCGACGAGTCGCGCAGCGAAGACGGAGGAATCTGCTGTCCCGGCCTACATCACGGTCCGGCGATTGCTACTCACTGCCAATCACCCCGCATTCTGATACTCTCTTCGGTTATGCCTGATTACACAATTGGCGTTGATATGGGCGGCACCAACTTGCGTGTTGCCGCGATTACGACAGACGGACAGCTTCTCGAAAAAATCACCCTCGGCGTGAAAGTCGCCATGGGCCGCGATTATGTGATTGGCGAAATGTGCGATGCCATTCATAGCCTCACCGACAAATACCGCAGCACCGGAACTTTCGTAGGCGCCGGCATAGGAGTGCCAGGTATCATCGACGTTCCAGCAGGAATTATGCGAAAGTCCGCCAACCTTCCCGGATGGACGGATTATCCCGTGCGTGAGGTCATCGAAAAGCGGCTCCAGACGCATATCTATCTCGACAACGATGCCAACGTCGCCGCGCTGGGAGAGAAATGGATGGGCGCCGGCCGCGATGTCGAGAATATGGCCATGCTCACCCTCGGTACCGGAATTGGCGGCGCAATTATTCTCAATGGCAAGATTTTTTACGGAATGAGCGGCATGGCCGGAGAATTCGGCCATATCACCGTCGAGCCCCAAGGAGTGCTTTGTGGCTGCGGAAATCGTGGATGTTCGGAGCGATACGCCTCCGCCTCGGCAGTTGTCCGCATGGCGCGTGAAGCGGTTGAGAGTGGCAAGGCTCCCGGGCTCACCAAGGCTTTCAATTCCGATCCCGAGTTCAGCGCGCGATCCGTTTACAATCTCGCCATTCAGGGAGATCCCGATGCCCAGCACATCTTCCACCGCTTCGGGGAAGTAATGGGAATTCTGCTAGCGGACCTCGTGAACGTCCTCGATCTGGAGATGTTCGTTATTGGTGGAGGCGTAGTCAGCGCGTGGGACGCCTTCGCCCCCAAAATGTTTGCGGAACTCCGCGAACGTTCGTTGGTTTACGCGGCCTCGGCCCCGGAGGATCCCACGGCAAAGAAAGAGGGAGCATCGGCTCAGATCGCAAATTATACGAAGAAGAAAACGATCATCACACAGGCTCTGCTCGGAAGCGACGCTGGCCTATACGGCGCAGCGCGAGTGCCACTCATGCGGTAGGTTTGTTGCACCCGTGGTCGAAGAGGATTCGTAACAGGGCACGGCTTCAGCCGTGCCGTAGAATTCTGCAAACTGATGGCGGCTTTAGCCGCTGCTCGAACTCAACACTCTAGTCATTGCATTCAGAAACGCGTGATTCTGTCCCGCCGTCCCGATACTCACCCGCAAACATGTCGGCAATCCCCATCCACCCAGAGGCCGCACGCTGATCCCTTCCGCCCGCAATTGCTCCGCAACCGGCGACGTGTCGCGCCCCAAGTCACAGCACAGAAAATTCGCCCAGGTCGGAACAACCGTGAATCCCATCTCAGAGAGAACCACTCCCACAATCTGGGCCTGTTCGGCATTATTTGCGATAGTGCGCCCCACATGCTTCGCGTCATCAAGCGCGGCGAGGGCCGCGACCTGGGCCAGGGAAGCGACGGAAAACGTACTCCGCATGCGCGCGCAGTAACTCAACAACTCTGCCGGACCAAGACCGTACCCGATCCTTAGCCCCGCCAATCCGTGTACCTTGGAAAAAGTTCGCGTTACGACTACGCTGGCGCCTCGTTGCAGATATTCCCGTGAGCGGGAGTATTCCACCTTGCGGCGCGCCGCGAAATCCGCCGCGAACTCGTAATACGCTTCGTCAAGCACAACCACCACATGGGCGGGCACATCTTCGAGAAAATGATCCAGAGCGTCCACATTTAGCATTGTTCCCGTTGGATTGTTCGGATTCGCCAGAAAAATGATGCGCGTGTCTTCATTGATGGCTTGCAAAATCGCGCCGAGATCGATTCCGTACTCGCGCATCGGAGCTTCAATCAACTCCGCTCCTGCCGCGCGCGTGGCCATCGAATACACAATGAACGAGCGCTCGCTGGTCACCGCATTCAAGCCGGGCGTCAATAAGGTTTGGCAAAGCAAAGCCAGCATTCCGGTGGATCCGGCGGTGATCAGGACCTGCTCTACCCCTAAGCCGTGCAACTCGGCAAGCTTGTTGCGGAGTTGTGTGCCGTCATCATCTGGATAAGCGCTGCTGGATGCCAGCGCCATTCGCATGGCTTCCGTCGCTCGAAACGAGGGCCCAAGTGGATTTTCATTAGAGTCGAGCTTGATGACTTGCCGCTGAATGGTGGCTGGCCTCGACGGCGGACTCGGAACATAGCCGCCGCCTTCCCGCACTTGCCGTGAAACGATATCGAAAAAACGGCTCATGCAGATCTTTTATCAGCGGACCTCTTCCCGCTGCGCGTCGCTGATTTCAACCGCTCAATCTCTTTCAGCGTCAACGATCGGAATTCTCCTGGAGGAACATCAAGCGTGAGTGGTCCAAATTTCACCCGCTTGATTTTCTCCACGTGATGTCCCACCGCTTCAAACATGCGCCGAAGCTGTCGATTCCTGCCTTCGATCAGCGTAATCTCATACCAAGGGTTTGCCGCCTCTTTGATGATCTTCACCGCCGCAGGGGACGTTCTCACGCGCTTCCCGTCATCGGTCGCGATCGATACGCCGGAGCGCAATTTCGCAATGGCCTCTTCTTTCGGAGTTCCCGCCACTTTTACCAGGTATGTCTTCGCGACGTGGGAGGCGGCTTTCATCAAACGGTTGGCCAACTCCCCGTCATTCGTCATCAACAGCAGGCCTTCACTCGCATAGTCCAATCGTCCGACAGGATAGACGCGGCCCTTCACTCCTTTGACAAGATCCATGACCGTCGGTCTCTTCTCCGGATCGCTCACCGTCGTCACGAATCCTTTTGGCTTGTTCAGAAGAAGGTAGGTATGGCGCTGCTCGCCCTGCAGCAGCTTGCCATTGACACGCACATGATCAACTTCAGGATCGGCCTTGCTTCCAAGTTCGGTGATAACTTTGCCGTTCACTTGAACCTGTCCAGACGTGATGAGTTCCTCGGCCTTCCGACGGGAAGCAACCCCCGCCGCTGCAATGATTTTCTGGAGCCGTTCAAGAGGCATATGTAAATAGTGGCGTAAAACAGTCCTTTGCGATCACCCCGGAAAGTGCCGTCTTCAATAACGCGAGACCCGGTTGAAATCACCGTGGAAGAGCGGCGCCTTAGCGCCGCGTCAGAGGTCCGAATTGTTAAGGGCTTTAGCCCCTGCGCGGCCTAGCCCGCTTTCTCCGCCTCGGGCACGCTCTCACTCGAACCCTCCGCCTCAAGCGAAACGTTCGTCTCTTCGGGCGTGGACGCTTCACTGACCGCTGGACTCGTACTCTCCGCCGGAATCAACTCCGCCTGGAATGACTCCGCGACCAACTTCTCGAACTCTTCCATGCTGGGCAATTCATTCACATCCTTCAGCCCAAACCGCATCAGGAATTCCTTCGTCGTCTTATACAGAATCGGTCGCCCAATTACTTGCTTTCGCCCCGCAGTCGTAATCAGTTTCCGTTCAAGAAGTGTCCCAATCACGCCGCCGGAATCAACGCCGCGAATGTCATTAATCTCGGGAACGGTGACGGGTTGCTTGTACGCGATAACAGCCAACGTCTCCAGCGCTGGCAGAGACAGGCGGATCGGCGGCTTCAGACTCTTCGCGAACGAGCGCACCACTTCATGCTGTTCCGGCTTGGTGGACATCCGATACCCACCAGCCACTTCGCGAATCTCAATCCCGTGATCAGCCGAATCATAAGCTCCGACGAGTTCCTGCAGGGTCGATCGCACGCGCGACTTGATCTCCGCCTCGTCCGACACTCCCTCCGCAACGATCGACTCTTTCACAAGCGCCGTCATTTGCTCTAACGTGATCGGCGTCTCCGTCGCGTAAATAATTGCTTCGAGTTGTGCTTTTAGTGACATTCCTTGTATCGCCGGCGTCCCGCCCTCGGATGCGTCCAGCTTATCGCCAGTCGTCCCTTACCGCCGCCTTCTCATTCATCACTTCTTCAAAGTGAGTATGCTTGCGGATCGCAATCTCTCCAAACAGTTTTTCCTGCCGCACCTGGATCGCCTGCAACCGCACGAGTTCCAGCAATGCCAGAAACATGCAGACCAGCGCCTGCCGCGACTGCACTCTCGTTAGAACTTGCTTCAGTCGAATCGGACGATTCTCCAGCGACAACCGCCGCCGCAGATAATCAATCATCTGTCCGACGGTGACCGCCTCTTCATCCACGTTCAATATAGGACGCGTCCGCACCCGTTCCAGAATCTGCTGGAACGTCTTCACCAGATCGATAACGTCGGCCGCAATCTCCGGCTCAGTCCCTTCCGCGTCGATGAATTCCTTGAGTGAGGGATTCGTCAGCACCGCATCTTCAATCTGTTGTTTCTGGAGCAACATCTGCGCGGCGGATTTGAACTTCTCATGCTCGAGCAGCCGATTGACTAACTCGGTCCGCGGATCTTCCTGCTCCTCCGCCGTTGCCATCGGATCTTTCGGCAACAGCATCTTCGACTTGATATGAATCAGCACGGCCGCCATGTAGATGAACTCGGCCGCCACGTTCACATCGAGTTCGCGAATCTTTTCAACGTATGCCAGATACTGCGCCGTGATCTTCGCAATCGGAATGTCGTAGATATCAATATCCTGCTTGCGGATCAAGTCCAGCAGCAGGTCAAGCGGCCCCTCATAGACGTCCAACACCGCCACAGAAAAAGGGAAGTCGCTCTCTTCTCTTTTTGAGCCATCCTTCTTCGCAGAGGGTGTTTGAGCGACAACAACCGAGGGGGTGCCCGCCTCAGTCGCAGAAACCGTTTTTGATTCGTCAGTCATCAACTATGGGTGCCCCATTTCTCGCGCGCTGTTTGCGCGAGAAGTGGCAATCTCAGCGTTAAGATTTCGGCTCCTCGTATTCCAGCGACATTCCCATCGATGCGCGCACGTCCTTCATTGTCTCTCCGGTCGTTTTACGCGCCCGTTCCGAACCTGCCTCCAGAATATCCCACGCCAGCCGTGGATTCGCCTCAAATTTCTTTCTGCGCTCTTGCATCGGATTCAGCAACTGCACCAAGGCGTCCGCTGCCCACGACTTGCACTCGATGCACCCGATTCCCGCTGACCGGCAACCAGCGTCCACTTTCGCAATCGTTTCTTTGCTGCTGAAAATCTTGTGCAGGTCGCCTACCGGACACACATCCGGATTTCCCGGATCACTCCGCCGCACCCGCGCTGGATCGGTCACCATTGTCTTCAACTTCTGCCGGATCACCGGCTCGGGATCCGCGAGCTGAATCGTGTTCCCGTATGACTTGGACATCTTGCGTCCATCAGTGCCAGGCAGTTTTGCAGCAGGCGTGAGCAAAGTTTGAGGCTCCGGGAAAACCTCGCCGTAGAAGCCGTTGAACCGCCGCGCAATTTCGCGCGTAATTTCAATGTGCGCCACTTGATCCTCACCCACAGGCACTGCATCCGCCTTGTAGACCAGGATGTCCGCCGCCTGCAGCAACGGATATCCCAGGAACCCGTAAGTCCCCAAATCCTTATCCCGGATGTTGTCGCGCTGTTCCTTATACGTCGGAACGCGTTCCAGCCATCCCAGCGGCGTAATCATCGAGAGCAGCAGGTGCAATTCCGCATGCGCCGGCACATGCGATTGCATGAAGATCACCGACTTCTCCGGATCGAGCCCCGCCGCCAGCCAATCAAACGCAACTTCCAGCGAATTTTCTTTCACCTTTGACGTGTCGGCATAGTCGGTCGTCAGCGCATGCCAATCCACTACGCAGAAGTAGCATTCGTACTTGTCCTGCATCCCAACCCAGTTCTGCAAGGCCCCCACGAAGTTTCCCAGGTGCAGCTTTCCAGTCGGGCGCATACCACTGAGCACGCATTTGCGGGTTTTCGATGGAGGATTCATTCGCTAGGAAGCCTGTGGCCACAGCCTCTGGGACAGAACGCACCGTCATCGGGTGCAATCAGCAGTATAAAGTCGCATGCAGGGCTGAACCTCGATACTACCATGCGAAACAGCGCTTTTGGACGATGGCTTTGGCCGTTATCCAAGGGCCCCCGGAAGCCGAAAGGCTGAAGCCCGAAGCCGGAAGCCGATGTTATAATTCGCGCCGCCCGATCAATCAGTCCTGGATCCAGTGACCAACCTCGCCCGCAAGCTCCGCACCATCGACTATTTCACTCTCGGATGGGGCACGATGGTCGGCGTCGGCTGGCTCGTCATCATGGACGACTGGCTCACTCGCGGCGGCGCTCTCGGCGCGGTCCTCGGTTTCGCCATCGGTGGCGCACTGCTTCTCCCTATCGGATGGGTCTACGGCAAACTCGTCATCGCTATGCCCGACGCCGCCGGCGAAATTGCCTATACCTCAGCCGTCTTCCCGCGCCAGATCAGCTTCGCCACAGGATGGATGATGACCCTCGCCTACTTCATCGTCTGTCCGTGGGAAGCCGTGGCCATCGGTCGAATCGCAGCCTATATCTTGCCCAGCCTGGACTCTCTCGAACTCTATCGCATCGCCGGACGCCCGGTATATCTTCCTCATCTTGCCGTTGGCTTGGCCCTGACCGCGTTGCTGACGATCTTGAATTATCGGGGAGTCCGTCTCAGCGCCACTTTCCAAAACTGGACCTCCTTCGGCACGCTCGCTCTATTCGTCATCTTTGTGCTCGTCGGCGTGACTCGCGGTTCCGCCGCAAATTTTCCACCTCTGTTCACACATACGAGCTTCGTCTCGATCATTCTTGTGGTTCAAATCGTTCCATATTTCATGACCGGATTCGAATCGGTCGGCAAAGCTGCCGAAGAAGCCGGACCAGAATTCCGCGCAGGTGGGTTTTATCGTGCAATTTGGATGGCGGTCGTCATTGGAATTCTCTTCTACACCAGCATCGTTGCTGCGGTCGCATTTGTCGCTCCGTGGAAGAGTCTGATTGGTGAAAAGTTTATGACCGCCGTAGCCTTCCAGCGAGCAGTAGGCTCGCGTTGGATCGTTGACATCATCCTGGCCGCAGCATTGCTCTCGCTGGTCAAGTGCTTTAACGGAAACTTCGTTGCTGCCAGCCGCCTCATTTTCGCCATGGGACGTCGAGGCATGATCGCGCCTCATGCCGGCACTGTACACCGCACATTTCAAACTCCGTCGATCGCCGTGGTTTGCGTCGGTCTCGCTACGGCAATATGTATGCTCCTCGGAGATGCGATTCTGGTTCCCGTATCTGAAGTCGGCTCGGTCGCATGTGCCATCGGATGGGCAGCCACCTGCGTGGCGTGTCTGGCGATCTCGAGGACGAGGAAGAACATTATCGGTCTCTCGGCGTCCGAAAACGCAATCGCAGTCTTCGGGTTTACAGTCTCACTGGCCATGATCCTGATGAAGATTGTGCCCGCAGTCCCCGGTTCATTTACACGGTACGAGTGGTCCGCTCTGGCAGTCTGGGTCTTGATTGGAACTGCGGTAAGAAGGTAGCGTCTGTGCGTGGTCATGTGGAGCGGGCGCCCCGCCCGCTACTCTCAACAGGGAGATGGAACCAAAATGTTGAAACAAAACGTGCTCTCATTAGTCCTGATCGCCTTTCTTCTGCCTCCAATTTCCCTAGCGCAGAACCCTCCTACCGAATTCGACATTGTCATCACCAATGGCCACATCATCGATGGCACCGGCTCCCCGTGGTACTCCGGTGATATCGGCATTCGCGACGGCAAGATCGCCGCCATCGGGAATCTCTCGACCAGCGCACGCAAGCGCACCATCGATGCTGCCGGTAAAGTTGTCGCGCCGGGATTCATCGACATGCTCGGTCAATCCGAGCTGACCATCCTGGTCGATCCACGCCTCCCGTCAAAAATTTATCAAGGCATCACCTCGGAAATTACTGGTGAAGGCAGCTCCATCGCGCCGCTCAATGACGCCATCATCCAATCTGATCGAGGAGGCTACGACCATTACAAGATCACCCCAGATTGGAGAACTCTCCGCCAATATTTCGCGCGGCTTGAAAAGCAGGGAATCGGAATCAATGTCGCCGATTACGTCGGCGCAACCCAGGTCCGCCGCGTTGTGCTTGGCGACAATGATGTTCAGCCCACTCCCGCACAACTCGATCAAATGAAGTCGCTCGTGCGAGACGCAATGAGGGACGGAGCGGTGGGCGTTTCTACTTCTCTCGAATACGCTCCCGCGCCCTACGCCAAAACAGATGAACTGATTGCGCTCGCGAGCGAGGCCTCCAAATTTGGCGGCATCTACGCCACGCACATGCGCAGCGAAGGCGATGCCATCATGGAATCTATCGATGAAACCCTCCGCATCGGACGCGAAGCGCACATCCCGGTAGAAATCTGGCATCTGAAAGTCGCTGGCAAAACCAACTGGGGACGCATGCCCGAAGTTGTCGCCAAGATCAACGCTGCCCGTGCCTCCGGTGCTGACGTCAGCGCCGACACCTACGCCTATACTGCGTGGTTCAACGATTTTTCTGCATTCATTCCGCCCTGGGCCCATGACGGTGGAACAGCAAAGCTTATCGAGCGCCTCAAAGATCCCGCAACCCGCGCTCGTATCCGCAAAGACATGCTTGCTGCCACCAAAGATTGGGACAACGAATGGCAGGAGATTTCCGGCCCCGACGCGATCATGATCGGAGCTGTCCAGAATCCCAAGCTGCTGCCGCTCCAAGGCAAGCGCCTTTCAGAAATCGCAAAATCTTCGAACAAGGATCCCATCGACGCCCTTTGCGATCTGCTGATCGAGGATCCCGGCATAGGTGTCGCAGTCTTCGGCATGTCGCAGCCTGACGTCACACTCGCGCTCCAGCAGCCTTGGGTCTCAGTCGACAACGACTCGGAAGGTACGTCGCCCGAAGGAATTCTCGGTGAGGCGCATCCTCATCCTCGCGCGTACGGCACATTCCCGCGAATCCTGGGCAAATACGTTCGCGAAGACAAAGCGCTCAGCCTCGAGGACGCCATCCGCAAGTTTTCCGCATTGCCAGCACAGCGGATGCGCCTTACGGATCGTGGAGTGCTGAAGGCCAGCATGTGGGCCGACGTTGTTATCTTCGATCCCGCGACGGTCCGTGACCGCGCCACTTTCGATAATCCCAATCAATTGTCAGAAGGAATGCAATACGTCTTGGTGAACGGCGTACCTGTGATCGACCAAGGCAAGATGACGGGGGCTCGTCCCGGCAAGGTTCTGCGCGGTCCCGGCTACACACCGTAGGAGCTATTTCGAAGCTAGAGGTTTCAGCTTGGCCTGCTCGGTATTCGATAACGGGGATACGTGTGGCTGCGAAAGCGTACCAGTAACGGAATATCCACTGTGCGCCGCATCGGCGGGTGCGCGTACCATTTTCACATCTATGTCGCGTTCCAGCGTCACGGTCCCACTCAGGTCGTAAGTTGCTGTAGGCGAGATGAGCTTCGCAGATCTCAGCTCAAACGTGCCGGAATGCAGCCGAACGTCGCCGCTCAAGTGAGTAATCGCCAGAGGCTCAGGATCATCGCCGATCCGCAAGTGCGGCAGCATACCGTTCTTCATTTCTGCCTGAAGCTTGCCTTCTGCCGATTGCCAGAACTCTCCTGAACAAGGACCTTTAATCTCGTAAGAGCCGCTCCCTGTTCCCGTTGCCCAATCGCTGCCCAGGTCGACGGAAAGTTTCGCCAGCGATATACCGCTGAGTGTCCCAGTTCCATCGCATACTGAAGGCGCGCTGCTGAAGTCCAGCTGCCAGCTTCCCTGATGCTTTCCATTCAGAAGATCGGCGTCAAGCGCAGTGAGCTGCAGCTTTCCAGAATCCATGGTGACTCTTGCGGACACGCTATTCGCAACGATACCGTGAAGTACGAATCGGTTCGCAGTCACCTGTCCCGAACCGTGCAGGCGGCGCAAAAACGTGAGCCCCGATTTGCTGCTCGGTTCCAAAACTCGATACCACGGACGCGACTTCGCTTGCCCATGGATCCATTCGGTAAGTCGTGCAAGGGCAAATTCCTGCGTGTTGAGAGAAAAGTGAACGTCGCATGCGTCCGGGGTCCCGCACCCGCGCGGCATCTCCAGCGATCCGGCCCAGACCGCCCCCAGGGCGTTCGCATTCAATTTCCTGACCTGGATTTTGTCTAGAGCGAACTGCATTTCCGCACTGGAGATATCCAAGGGTTCGCCTGCCCCTGGAACCGTGGCTCGCACATTCCGTAGTTTGGCCGATCCTGTGATTTGTGGAGCGGGAAAACCGGTCCCAAGTTCCCCGCCAAGTCCGACCCATGCTCCCGCCACTTGCAAAGCCAGCTGCACGCTTCCTTCCGGATTCGCCGCTGGCGCTGGAAGCCCGACGGTGCGCGCCAGTCGCAGCACCCTCACGATATCGCCCTCGCCCGCAAGGGAGAGGTTATAGCTGCTTCGAGTCAACCATCCCTCAGCGCTCAGTCCACCACTGTGCGCTTGGCTCAACTGCATTGGACCAATTTCAAGGTGTGGTTCTTTCGGAAATACCAGGCCCAAGCGGTTCTTCTGCCTTCGCATTGCGCCCTTCTGGACAGAATCATCGAGCAGTTCGAAGGGCACCGTCGAGGGCCCAATGTCTGCTTTCGTCGTTGCCGAGCTGAGTCGCAAGTTGGTAATCTCGCCCTGACCGTGAAGGCGGAACGGCTTTCCCGATCCAGTGTTCCGTTGGGTCTCGAGCGCACCCTTTAGCGTTCCTTCCGCGACCAAATCGTCGGGCATGTTCTTCTTTGCACGCTCTACCAGAGCTAGCGCCGCGTTGGCAGGTATATTTTCTGCCTTCAGTGATATCGAGTAGCGACCACTCCCAGGAAGTCCGATGTCTCCCGTCAGCGTCAGCCCGCCTTCCCCGATCGGAGCGCCGCACACAACATCCTGAAATCCATAGCTGTCTGAACGATATTCCCCGTCGCAGTGCGCTGCCAGACGAAGCGCTTTGCCGCTGGTGATATCAAACCGGCGAAAATCGTCCACCGAAGCGGTGCTGCTGATTTTCAAATTCGCGGGCTTGCCCGTCAGGCTCGCATCCACTTGAACATTGCCGCGCCAGCCCTTGTCCATACCTGTAAAGAATTTCGTAAGCTGGCCCAATTGCCCTTTGCTCCACTCCACGCTGATTTCGACGGGCGTCTCCCGAAAACTCGGCGCGCGTTTCCACGTTCCACTGACCTGCAATTGCCCAATGTCCGTTAAATTCAGATCCGTCCGGAACGGTTGAGCTTTCACACGGATTCCCCAGGTGTCCTCAGACTCCTGCCATAGCGAGAAATCCGCATTCGTCAGTGCGTAGGGGCGTTTCTCAGCACCGCTTTTGAAATTGATCCGTGCCGATGATCCTTCAATGTAAGGAAATTTCGGTCGCGGCAGAGACCTCGCGGCTCCGGTAGGCGCCGTTGCATTGTGTGCGGTGCGTTCCAACAACGCCTGCAGGTTCCATCCCGCACCGTCGCGGTGCACGAGATTGAGGCTGGGCTCCGTCAGATCGAGCCGGGACACCTCGAGTCGTCCCTTGAGTAACGAAACAATCCGGAGGTCCGCCGTCACTTCACTGGCCCGCAACATCGGCTCTGCCCCATACAGCGGATCGTCGTAAATCACTAGATTTTCGATTTCAAATCCCGGGCGTGGAAGCGCCCGTACGTGCACCGATCCAATATCAACCGGACGTCCAACTCCGGCACTGATCGAGGTAATAATGCGGGACTTGAGTCGCGAGGCCCCTGGTCTTATGAGGAACAGGAGCAGCAGTACCAATACTGCCCCTGCGATCCATCGCCGTTTCGAAGATACCTTCACCGCGCCCTCACTCGACGTTCGAGGGACTTCATCGCACGATCTGGAGCGTTCTTCTCCAGCGTGTCTCGTCGAAGAAGTGGATGATCACCTTGCCCAGGAATAACAACCGGTCGCTCCAGTCCGTCTTGCGGTATTGATCATCCGGCGTCTCGAACGACCAGTAAATAAACATTGGACGCCCGATGATATTTTCCTTCGGAATGAATCCCCAATACCGGCTGTCTAGACTCACGCCGCGGTGATCGCCCATCGCGAAATAGTGATTGGGAGGAACTACGATATCGTCGCCCTGAATGTAACTGGGCAAATCGACCATCCAGCTCGGAGACACATTCGGGTCATCCGTGGGCGGCACTGCTGGAAAATTATTCCGATAGGGGTCGGTGGTGTCTCGGTCATGATCGACGTACGGTTCGTCGAGTGCCTGCCCATTGCGATAGACCACCCCGTTGCGCAAGTGGATCCTGTCGCCAGGTAGCCCTATGACCCGCTTCACAACATAAAGGCCAGGTTCTGCAGGCGATAGAAACACCACGATGTCGCGAAAGTGCACATCACGATATGGAATAAGCGGACCGACCCATTTCGTGGCAGGAGCGAACTGAACTCGGTTTACGAAGACGTGATCGCCGATCAGCAGCGTGTTCTCCATCGAACTCGACGGTATTTCGAACGCCTGGACCACGAAAGTGATGATGAAGAGGCCTGTCACCAGCACGGCGGCTAACGACGAAAGAAATTCAACCGTCGTCTCTTTCGGCTTCTCGTCCTTCTTGTCTTCTTCGTGTTTGTCTAAAACCGCTTCCTTCTTCGCCACTATCGATGCTTGCCTTTCCGTGTGTCGATGCTACCCTTTCCGCTTATCGATGCCTGCATTCCGTGGCCTGCGTCTCCGTGAAACACCGGCCATTCAGGGCCGCGTAATCGGCTCACCTCTGAGGGGCTTTAGCCCCAGGGACCCCTTCAGTGTACCAGCCGCAAGGTCCGGCTCCAGCGCGTGTTGCTGAACATGTGGGTCATTGCATATGCGAGGTGTTGCAAACGCCCAACGATCGTCGACGAATACGGAGTATCCCCACCCTCTCGCACCGACCAATAAATCACCAGCGGCCTTCCAATGATATTTTCCTGCGGAACAAATCCCCAATATCGGCTGTCCTGGCTGTCATCCCGATTGTCCCCCATCACGAAGTAATTTCCTTCGGGAACAATGAGTTCGCCATCTTCGACAAGCTTTCGCATCTGCAGCCACCACTTTCCCTCGAGTCCATATGCCGGAACATCCACTCGCGGAAAGTCATCCCGAAATACGTTGTTTGGAGGCTCAATGAACCGCACATACGGCTCATCCAGTGGAGTACCGTCAACATAGACCTTCTTGTTAACCAGCTTAATCCGGTCGCCTGGGATGCCGATTACGCGCTTCACGAAATGCTGCCGGGGATCCACCGGGTAATGAAACACAATGATGTCCTGACGCGCGATCTTCTGATACGGCATCAGGTGATCGCCCAGTCCCGTCCCGCCATAGCACAGTTTGTTCACCAGCAGGTAATCGCCCACCAGCAGTGTGTTCTCCATCGATTCAGAGGGGATCTGGAATGCCTGTACGATGAATGTGATCACGAAAATTGCGATCACGACGGTTCCGGCCAGTGATTGCATCGAGCTGATCAGATCGCCGCCAAAGTCGCTAACCACTCGCCGCCGGGGCGTAGCACTTTGTGCAGACTCAGTAATACCAGTTGTTGGAGTGGGATTCGGCATCTTCCCAGAGCCATTCGGCGAATCAGCCTCCGCTGGTGGGCACACCTGGCTTGGCGTGGCGATAGGCTCTGGCGCAGAGACGGTGGGCTGGTTCGAAGAATCCATGAACTCTAATTATTATCTACTGCTTGTTGTTAACGTGCTGCTTTCGTTTCCGATCCCTTCGGACGGGAAGCCAGGTATGTCAGCAATTGACGCGCCGCGTCCTGCTCGGCGGTTTTCTTTGTCGAGCCTTTTGCACGCCCGACAAACTCCGGCTGTTTGCCTTCACGGGTGTTCAATCGTGCCTCCACAGTGAAGGTCTTGCTGTGCTCCGGACCCGCTTCCTCCACCAGAGCATACACGGGCTGCGGGAACCCTAAACTTTGCACCGCCTCCTGCAGCGCCGACTTGAAATCGGTGATCGGAAGCGACCCGCCGCCACGCTCCATCCGCTCCAGTTCCGGAGCAATCACGTTCCGCAAAACAAATTCCCGTGCGACTTCCAGCCCACCATCCAGATAGATAGCCGCCAGTATCGCTTCCAGCGCATCGACCAGCAAGGCGGTTTTTCCGCGGCCTCCACTCTTTTCCTCGCCGCGCCCCAGCCGCAGATAGTGACCCAACTCAAGCTGTTGTGCCACTTGGATTAGATGCCTTTCGCTTACCAGGTGCGCTCGAAGTTTCGAAAGCTCCCCTTCTCGAAAATGAGGAAACCGCTGAAACAATTCCTCGCTGGTGACCAGGGCTAAAACCGCATCGCCGAGGAACTCGAGCTGTTCGTTGTCGCGAACCTTGTACTTGCTCTCACCCGCCTGCTGGGCCTCTAATTCACGCGCCTGTGAACTGTGAGTGACCGCCTGTTCAATGACGGCTCGCCGCCGAAAGTGATATCCCAGCCCTTCTTCCAGCGCCGTAATTTCCCGTTCCTTCATATGTGGGGAGTAATAGCCGGGTCGGGTAGGCAACACCCATGTGGGGACAACCGCCTTCGGCTGTCCGGCGAGCGGAGCTCGCCTTTTGTTGTCACCAACACGAATTCTTGTAACTACTTCGAACTCAGTTCTTCGCCGGTGTCGCAGTCTGACCCGGTGCTGTACCGCTGCTCAGGGCTTTCAATCGATCCTGCTCTGCCCGGGCTGCCTTTCCCGCTGGCCCGTCGGGCTGGTCTTTCGTGAGGTCCACCGCCTGATTGGCATACTTCAAAGCGTCCGCTGTCTTGTTCTGTTTATCGAGCGCGATGGCCAACCGCAGCACTGCAACCGGATCCACCTGCTCGGGAAACACCTCGATCGACTTCTTCAGTTGTGTTTCCGCCTCCGGATAGTTTTCCGCATTCGCCGCCAGTGTTCCTAAAATCGCATACGCCTCAGACTTCACAAATCTCTTGAACATATCGATCCGCTCTGCAGGATATCCCGCGGTCGGCACGTCTGTATCAACCGTCACCAGCGCGCGTTCAGCATCTTTCTTCGCCTCAGCCAGCCGCTGATCCTTGTCCAGAGAGGTATCTTTCGTCCGCTCCGTCAAGACTTGCGCAACGCCGACAAGCGCCTCAGGATCATCCGGATCAAACGTCAACGCCTTCTGCCCCAACTCCAGCATCTTGTCCGGATTTCCGGTATTTCCATATTTCTGCATCGCAGCTTTGTAGAGCACGACACGCAGTTCACTGTCCGGAAACTTCGCCGCAAAATCATCAGCAGCTTTTTCCTGCGCCGCCGCATCCGTCAGTGCGATCGCTGCTTTGTACGCTTCAAACTCCGGCTGCGTCTTTGCCTGCGGTGGACGCTTTCCCGCCGGTGCTGCAGCCTGTCCCGCCGGTGTCTGTCCAGCCGCTGTTCCTTGCTGCTTGGTCTTGTCCTGACCGAAAGCCAATACGCAAACCGACAACACGACCGCAGCGATCGCTATACGCTTCATGCGTTCTCCTCGACCAACGAATGTCATTGATTCTGTGGAATCTTGTTAACGCAGCATTCTATCGCAGCTTGCCCTTGAGTTGACCTCAGCGGCAGGGTTTTCTCGGGCTTCACGACTCGAAACTCGCGCCTCATTGCGGCTTCGCCGGAGGCTCATAGGCCTGCTGCAAGCCCTTCTCCGCGGCTGCCTTGACTTCCGGCAAATCGGTAGCAACCATGATCGCCGCGCGATATTCATTCATCGCACCCTGCCGGTCTTCCTTCATATCCAAAATTCGTCCCAGATAAACGTGCGACCAGGCCAGTACCTTGGGATCTTTCGTCGCCTGAATTGCTTTCTGAAAATTCTCTGCCGCTCCTTCGCGATTTCTGTTGGCCACGGCTACCTGCGCCAGGATGAATCGTGCTCGTCCTTCATCGCCGATCTTCTTGTCCAGCGCCTGCTGCGCCAACTCCTGTGCTCCCTTCGGATCGCCCGCCGCCAGCCGTTGTTCGGCCGTCACTAGCATCCGCCGGTCTTCCAGTCGCGAAAGTTGCACCAGTTCCGGCGCCGAGTTCTGCGCAAACTGGATCTCATTCGCCGCCTTCCGCTGCTGACCCACATCGATCGCATCCAGAATGTCTGAATACGCCGTACGCAATCCCGCGGGATCTTTCTCAAATGCCAGCAGCGAGTTATAGAAATACCGTGTCAGGATGTATCCCTGTTTCACCGCATCGTCCGCCGCTTGCACCCGCATCGCCTCGGCAGTCTCCTTGCTGCCCATCGTGCGAATTTCCACCGCTCGCACCAGGCATTCCGTCACGAGCAAGGAAATGTCTGTCTTGAAATTCTCTTCTAGCGGCGCTCGTTTCACCGACTGCAGCAGCGGCTCCAGCCGCTTCACGTGGGAAAAATGCTTCTCCGCCATCGGATCGAGCAAGTAATGCAGATACGTATGCCGGATCTGCTCCATCTTCAGTGGCTGGCTCGCATTCGGGTCCGGAGAAGGGAAGACGACAACGTAATAGTCCCTGCCGTAATTCCGCGCATTCGCCTCGCTCGGATCCCCCATGAAATCCAGCAGGATCGTGAACGTCCGCCCCAGATACCCGCCTGATTGCAGCTTCAGGTAAATATCGGTGTCGAAAACCATCTTCGCCAGCGGATCGTGATATCGCGCGACCAGCGACGCATAGTTCGCGCGATGCGCCTCCCAGATCGAATGCAGATTTGCCTTGTCGTAGAACTTCTCGAGCAGTGCTCCAAATCCCGCAATCCGCTCCGCATCGGGGGGCATCTCGTCCTCTTTCACCCGCGGCATGAACTGCGGCGGCCCATTCAAATACAGCGCCAACGAAACGAACTGCGACAAGTCGTGCTCCGGATCTCTTCCCTTATGTTGCTGATACCAGTCGCATATCGACGTGAGCGCAGCCAGTCCCTCTTCTGAATCTCTAAGGTTTCTCGTGACTTCGGCGCGGATATTCAGCCGCTGTGCGTCCGACGAGTTCAATGCGGTGTCATACCCACACGAGTTCATCGCCGTAAGCACGGCAAACAGCGTCTCGCTGGTGTCCAGCGTGATCGGATTGTTATTCTCGGCCGCGCAGAAAGATGAGAAAAGCCCCACAAGCGCGGCTACTACAAACGTTCGAAGTCCAAAACCCATGAAACTACTCAGGAATTCCTCCTGCAGGATGGCCCCGGCACCCGAGCTTCCCGACGGCTCAATTCAAGAAATAGGCGGAATACATCTAAGTTTAAGGTCTCGCGTGCGCAAGGGTCAAACACCGAGGGGAGGGAAAAGGATGGTCCCCGAGAATCCCTCAGTTCCAGTGGAGTGTCCAGCCTCAGTGGAAGTTTCTTACCAACATGATCTCGTAATCTTCAAACTCGTTTCGGCTGTACAGGAGGGACCTCTCATCGGGAGACAAAGCCAGACCCATCGACGGCCTATCCACATCAGCGATTAGAGTTCTTTTGTGTGTCGCGAAGTCGAAGAATTCGATTCTCCCTTTTTCATGCTTCTGGGAAAGAAAATAGATGCCCCGGCGTGAGACTGCCCAATTGGGCCAGCCTACGGCTTGATCCAAAACACGCTCTTCTTTGCCACCGTTAAGAGGCATCTTCCATATGCCGGAAGGATATTTCGTATAGTAAAGAAAGCGTCCATCCTCGGACTCGATCGCATAGATCCCGCCGTCCCTCGTTACTCGCACCGGCGGTCCACCTTCGAAGGGAACTTTCCATAACTGAAAGAGTCCCTTTTCATCGGTGGAATAAAAATAAATCCATTTTCCATCACGCGACCAGTTGGGCGCCCCGTTGTCCGACTCAGGGAAGGTGGGTAGACGACGAGGCTGGCCATCGGGCAGATCAATCACGTAAATCTCATAGAAGTGTTGTAACTGCACTTCGAATACAACGTGATGTCCGTCCGGCGACCAGCGCGCGGTTCCTGCCGTGCCGTGCAAGGAAGTCAATTGAATGCAATTGGTCCCGTCGCTGTTGCAATACCAGATATCGGAATATCCCAGGCGATCGGACTCAAATACAACTTTTTTCCCGTCGGGCGAGAAGCTGGGCCGCCAATTCAGGCGTCCCCTGGATGTAATCAAACGCGTTGCAGCACTGGCAGGACGCGTTTCGTCGCTCAACAGAATCTGCCAAATACTGTCGTTAGAGTTGGGGTGTACATAGGCCAGCAGATTACCGCGGCGCGGAATTGAGGGTGCGAAAGCTACAGGCCCGATCCCTGCAACCGGCTGCGTCGATCCTCCGTTTGCAGAAATGCGCCACAAGTTGAGCAAGCCTCCCCGGGAAGATGGAAAAATAATTTCGCTTCCGTCCTGAGTCCAAACGGGAACCCCGCCCCAGGCGTTTTCGAAGGTAAGACGCCGAGGCTCACCGCCGGTAACGGAGATGACAAAAAGGTCCCTACCCATTCCGGCACCGCTTCCTCGCTCAAAGGCAATGCTTCCGCCATCCGGCGAGAAAGCCGGTTCACAGTCATAGTCCGGCATTTTCGGTAAAGTCAGCGACTTTACTTTTAGATCGTCAAGGGAAAGCAAGGAAATCCGTTGGTAACTCACATCGTTCGCTCCGCCGAAAGCCAGCCATTTCCCATCCGGAGACAAATCCATGTGATCACACATTCGTCCTGGAAATCCCGCCTGCTCCGCGAACTGCGATGTGTAGAGAATTTTCTCGGCGCCTCCAAGTGCCGAAATCACATTGATGCTGAGCCCATTTTTTGAGAACCGCATGAATGCAATCCGCCGTCCGTCCGGAAACCATGTAGGACAGCACACGCCGGATTCGGTGGTGAGTCGCAGCGGAGTGCCGCCACCGATCAGAGCGGTGTAGATTGCCGCATCCTTGCCCTCATAACGAGTGAAGGCGATTTGATTACCATCGGGCGAGAATGCAGGATAGCCTTGGAAGCCATGCAGAGCGATGAAGGGCGTCACCTCCAGAGGCGGCAATGACGCGTCGCCCTGATGGCGGCGAGTTCGCCAGAACAAAAATACGGCGCAAACAAACAACGCGACTCCGGCTGCAATCCAGATCGCCTCCCCCCGGGCATGCTTTACCTTTTCGTCTTCGGCGCTAGGCGCATTCGTGTCAGACTTTTGGACTACGCCAATGAAACGATAGCCACGACGAGGAAGGGTCTCGATGAAAATTGGCTGCTCGGCGTTGTCGCCGAGTGTCTCCCGTAATCGAGCCATCGCTTTGTTCAAGCTCTGATCGAAATCCACGAACGTTCCCGCTGGCCACAACTTCTTCGTCAATTCTTCGCGGCTCACCAGTTGCCCAGGATTTTCCAGCAAAGCGGTCAGGATTTGAAAGGGTTGGCTCTGCAGCAAGGTCTTGGTGCCGTTCCGGCGCAATTCCGCCGTCTCCAAGTCCAGGACACAATCGCCGAAATGAACGATCCTTGGATTTCTGCTGTTGGAACCCATCGGGGACGCCCCATCCCGTTGAAAAAGTTTTGTGATTTTACATCAGAAACGTGATCAAGCCCCGCGGAATCCGATTCACGGCGATCATTCCAATATGAGGCCGCGCCTCTAAGTAGCTTTGCCATCAGATGGTTCGCTCGTGTCAGCGATATGTCAGCCTCAAGTCACTCGCATGGGATTGATGTTTTGAGATAACTCCGCCAGATTTGGCGAACTTTCGGTGGGGTTCTGCGGATGAGCTGGCCAAACGACTTCGAGACGGTCCTTTGGGAAGGAGGCCTGATGTATTCGCGGCTATCTTCATTGACGGCGTGTCGGTTTCTGTTATGGCTCTCACTTTTCGCCCTGACGGCCGATGCCCAGCGAAATGAAAAAGTCCCGACTAACTCGGAGAATATCGCATCGGCAGTCTCTGCCCTTCGCGACCAGGCTGGCCGCGGAGATGCTATCGCAGAGTATCGACTTGGGCGGTTGTACCTGATCGGCACAGGCGTTCCAGTCGACTACAAGGAAGCTGCAAGGCACCTGCATGAGGCCGATAAACAAGGGCTGACCGAAGCTAAAGTCGTTCTAGGTTATCTCTACGAAAGCGGCAAGGGTGTGCCGCAAAACTATCGGACAGCATTTAACTATTACATTGATGCCGCGAAGCAGGGAGACCTCACTGCAGCGAACAATCTCGGCTCGATGTATGAGCACGGTCGTGGAGTGCGGAAGGATGCTCATAAAGCAGTGGTCTGGTATGCGCACGCTGCCGAAGGCGGAAATGTCGTCGCCCAATGCAATCTAGCCACGCTGTATTTTCAGGGAAAGGGAGTCGCACAGGACTACGCACAGGCCGCTGAATGGTTTCGGAAAGCCGCTGAGAGGAATTACGGGCCCGGCCAGCAGATGCTCGCGTGGATTTATTTCAGGGGGAAAGGGGTACCGCAAGACTACGCCATGACAGCCCATTGGCTTCGATTGGCGGCTCAGACTGATCCTCGTGCCCAAGTGGATTTGGGCTTTCTCTATGAGCAAGGAAAGGGGGTACCACTTGACTACGTCGCCGCCTACATGTGGTACGAGACGGCAGAGTCGCACGGGGAGCGACGCGCACGGGAAGAACTCAAACGCTTATCGAGACGGATGACCGAGCCGCAAATCAGCCGGGCTAATGCAGCGGCCACCGAACTATCGAGCTCTCTACGCACAGCGGAAATGACTGGGGAATCTCAAAGTATCAGGGATGCGTTCATCCCCGACCTGGGCGTGCGAGACCGCTGATCGGGTTTAGGTCGTTCGTCGGACTCGCACCATGAGTGGCAATGAAGGAGAGACGCAATGAAATCCGGAAGATTGATGTGGATTGCTGCAATTGCGATGTGCGCGGTTCCGATAAGCGCGACTCCGCTCCCCGAAGAGGACATGCAAGCTCACAAGCACCATCACCATCACTACCAGCTCATCGACTTGGGCACGCTGGGAGGTGCTCAAAGCACACAAGCTGGAGGGCGAGCTCTCAACGGCGACGGAACTGTCGTCGGTTGCGCAGAAACTTCCACCCCCGATCCCAACTATCCCAACTTCAATCCGTTTCTCTCCCCCTTCGGCGCAGATCCCTTTATCTATCACACATTTGAGTTCAAGGACGGCCGGGTGAGAGATATGGGGGCACTTCCGGCCGCCAATAGCAGCTGCGAGAGCTTCCTGACGGATAGAGGGTTGATCGTAGGAGCCTCAGAAAATGGACTCATCGATCCGCTCACGGGATGGCCTGCCATGGAAGCCGTCGCTTGGCAAAACGGGCAAGTTACGAATCTTGGAACGTTCGGAGGAAACGAGAGCTTCGCGATTGGGGCGAACAATCGGGGCCAAGTAGTAGGCGCGGCCGCGAACACAGTTCCCGATCCGTACTCAGTGTTCTTCGGTTGGGGTACTCAGACACGAGCGTTCTCGTGGACGAAATCCCAAGGCTTGCGGGATCTCGGTACCCTCGGAGGACCGGACGCTCTTGCGATCAATATCAACGACCGTGGTCAGATATTTGGCGCCTCCTACACCAGCGATATTCCCAACTCGCTCACTGGTATCCCGCCCTTCGACGCGTTCCTCTACGAGAACGGGAAGATGACCGATATCCCCAATGGCTTCGGAGGAACACAGGTCGACCCTTTTGGCGTCAACAACCGCGGTGAGCTTGTCGGCGCCGCCAGCTTTGCCGACGAAGCAACATTTCATCCTTTTCTCTGGAGCAAGGGAAAGTTTATCGACTTGGGAACATTCGGAGGCACGTTTGGAGAAGCCGACTGGATCAATGAGGCGGGTGTGATTACGGGTCAGGCGACGACCACTTCAGACAACACGGTCGTGCACGCGTTCCTCTGGAGAAATGGTGTGCTGACCGATATCGGCACCGTAGACGACGATGACTGCAGTGGCGGTTTCAGCATCAACTCGGCGAGCCAGATTGTAGGCGCTTCGTCCGCGTGTGACGGTTCCGTCGTGCATGCATTTCTCTGGGAGAACGGCAAGATTGTTGATTTGAACGATCTCATCTCTCACCGATCCGAGATGCAACTTCTCGCGGGGTTCAACATCAATGACCGCGGAGAAATCTCAGGTCTCGGGATACTGCCCAATGGCGACGCGCATGCCTTCCTGCTGGTCCCTTGTGACGACAGGCATCCCGGGGTTGAGGACTGCGACTACAGCATGATGGACGCGAATGCCCGGACTTCTGTCGAGCCCACAACACGAGCAACACCCGGGCGCAGGTTGCCTATCACGCTCTGGCAGCACGGTAACCGTTTTCACTTCCCTCGGCCCGTTATTGGTCAAACCAATTAAGCAGTGTTGAACGGCGAAGTCGGGTTCGCACTATGACTGGAGGACTTATGAGTACCATTCGAACATTGTCGATGTGTGCTGTTTTGATGTCAGGTTTCGCGTTGTTGGCAGTTCCAGTTCAACCAATAGTACAAGCGCATGACAACCAATCCACTGTCGCTTCCTCGACCCCATCATCTGATACATCCTACGGCGCACCCGCATGCACGATTGTTGGGCGGCCATGCAACCCTAAAGCCTCCACATGCTGCCCAGGGTTGAGTTGCGTATTTAGTGGAGGGTCGACCAGGGTAGGTTATGCGTGCAAGCTACGAAGGGGAGCGACTAGCTCATATTGGGAATTGAGTGAAAATAACCTTGGCCGTGGTGAGTTGAATGAACTCCTTCGGTAATTCAATTTGTGCAGATAACCCAAGAACGCGAAAAAGATGACATACCGTTTGCAATCCCATGACAAGTTGAAGTTCTCTCTTCGCTAGCCTCAACTGTTTCACTAGTCCCAATCATGCAGCCGTTCCCGCCACTGAGCGACTGATGGGTGTAGCAACAACCTCGCGGTAACAACTAAAAAACAGAACTCATCGCTCTTGAAAAGGAGATTGCATACGTGTCGAATCTGAAACTTGTACCTTCAACGCCCCAGGTCGAGTACGCTCTGGGCCACTCATCCCGTGAATTGGATCGTCTCAGCTTTCAAGGCACAGTGTTTGCTCCCTATACCCGTCAGCTTCTTATCGATGCCGGACTAACAAGTGGCATGCGCGTCCTTGATGTCGGCAGCGGCGGCGGAGACGTGAGTTTCCTGGCTGCCGATCTCGTTGGCTCCAATGGATACGTGCTCGGCATCGATCGATCTCAAGCCGCAATAGAAAGGGCCACAACGAGAGCCATCCGGCGGAATCTTCGCAACGTTGAGTTTGACTTAGGTGATCCTGCTGAAATGCACTTCGACAAATCCTTCGACGCCATCATCGGCCGCTTCGTACTTATGTATCAGGACGATCCTGTCACAACTCTCAGCAAGATGATGCGATACCTTCGTAAAGACGGCTTGGTGGTGTTCCAGGAGGCTGACACGACTGTATGCCGGTCCTGGCCAGCCGTCCCTGTTTACGACGAAGCCGCCCGTTGGCTCGCCGAGGGATTGCGCAGCAGCGGAGCGCGCCCTGAACTTGGGCTGGAGATGCATTCCCTATTCGTCGATTGCGGCCTGCCGTCTCCACGAATGCGCACCGACACCTTAGTCTCTGGAGAAGAGAATAGTCCGGTCTACAAACTACTGGCCGAGGCAGTGCGTAGCCTGGTGCCAACTCTGGAAAAATTAAACATTGCAGCAGCCGCCCAGGTGCAGATCGAAAGCTTGGCAGACCGCATGCGCAACGAAGTGGTTGCCAAACGAGGCGTAGCCATTTCCTACGGACTCGTTGGCGCCTGGACCAGAAAATCCTTCGATCATGCCATAACTGATAACTAGCCCGTCAACGCTAGCGAAGTCGATCCACTCATCTCATAGGGGGCTCAGCGCCCCCTGTTTCCCGCCAGACAGGGCAGCAGTTCGCATCCGGACCGGACCAACAGCGCGCCGGTTTCTGCGCAACCATGAATGCCCCAACCGCACTTCAGACGTCCAATCGCCATCTCCAAGGTGTGAATACGACATCGCGGGAAAACGCGAACTTCCTCGTTGTCCATCAGGACACTGATATTCGTGATTCCCAAAACGGCACAGTGACCCTTCGTGATCTACCGTAAACTCTCCCTTACATGAAAAATGAAACCACTGGCGTCCCAGCGGTGCTAATCCGCTTCGCGCCAGCCAAAGCTCCATAATCCCCCTGCCGCGCTCGGTGAGCGCGTGCAAAAAGTGAGCGAACGAATGACTCGTCTTGGTTCCCCCCTGAGACTGTCACACAGCTTCGTGCTGTTTGTCCCAGTCCTTTTCCTTGCAACCATCACAGCTGCCCAAAACCCACCTTCCCGCTCCACCGTTGATTTTGGGAATGTTCAGGTTGGCAGCAGCGTCATCATGCCCATCACCATCTGGAACACTGGAAAATCCAGTTCCACCGTGAACCAGGTCACAGTTTCGGGCGCAGCATTTACCTTCGTCGGCCCCACGCTTCCCATCGTCATCCCCGCGCACCAGAAGGCGCAATTGAACGGTTCATTTGCCCCATTAACGCCGGGGCCCTTCAGCGGTACGGGCACCGCTTACTACGTGACAACCATTAACGGCCAACAATACAACGGCACGATGATGGCGAACCTCGTTGGAACCGGGGTCGCCGACGGCTACTTGAGTGCTCCTGGCAGCTTGAGCTTCGGATCGGTAACGGTGGGCAGCAGTCAGAGCCAAAGCCTCACCCTCTCGAATACCGGCGGATCGACTCTCACCATCTCCAACGCAAGCATCAACGGCAGCGGTTTCACTTTCAGCGGCCTTAGCCTCCCCTACACTCTGTCCGCGGGCACAAGTACGAATCTGACAATTACTTTTTCTCCGACCAAGTCCAAATCATACAGTTCGACACTCACTCTGACTTCCGACGCCTCCGATCCCACGGTAAACGTCTCGCTTACCGGCACCGGTGCCGCGACAAACGGTACTCTCGCCGTCAATCCGGCCTCAATGAGTTTCGGAAACGTGACGATTGGAAGTTCACAGACCCAGAATGGAACAGTCACTGCCAATGGCGGCGGCCTGACGCTTTCTTCGGCAACTTCGAACAATCCTGCTTTCACCATCGCTGGTCTCTCTCTCCCGCTGAACCTCTCTGCTGGCCAGAGTGCGCCTTTCACGGTGACCTTTGCCCCTACGGCAAGCGGCAATGCCTCCGCGACGATCTCTTTTGTCGCCGGCAACTCAAGCTCTGCAGTGGAAACTGCAACTGGGTCGGGCACCACCATCCAGCACATCGTCGACCTGACATGGAATCCCAGTTCATCGGGTTCCATCGCTGGTTATAACGTCTACCGTGCCACATCCTCCAATGGACCATTCTCTAAAATCAATTCCGCCCTTGATGCATCCCTTACCTACAGCGACAACACCGTGCAGTCCGGCAGCACGTATTACTACGCAACCACAGCGGTTGATAGCTCCGGAGAAGAAAGCTCCTACTCAAACATGACCACGGCCACCATCCCATTCCCATAAGCATCGGCATCAGGTTGTCCCTGCCGAACTCAGCCAATAAAAAAGGGAGGCTCTTTCGAGCCTCCCTCAACGTGCAAATTCCTGCCTAGAACGTGAACTTCAAGGCCAGCTGCATCGTGCGTGGATTGCTGGAGAAGTTCTGTCTTGCGTTCAGGAACGACGTGCTCGCCGGAAGCAGATAGTTCCGGGATCCCGTATTTCCCAAACTTGCAATGTCATTGATGTACCCAGTAACAAATTGCGGGTGGTTGAAGAGGTTGAAGGCCTGCGCGAGGAAGTCAACCTGGTAGCGTTCCGCGAATTTGAAGTGCTTGGCCGCCGATATGTCGAAGTTATTGATCGGAGGAGTCCGCACGTTGCCGCGGCTGGAAGTCGCAAGCGACCCCTGCCCGGCCTGGATGAACTCTGCATTTGGGTTGTCCGCCACCCAACCCACAATGCACGGCGGTTCGGCGCAGGCTGTGTTGTTCGTGATGGGCGATACAGTGCTGCCAACTCCCTTTTGTCCGCTCGGGTTGTAGATTGCCCGGTCGGGTGCGGCATCTGCGTTCATGTTGGAGTCTAGGCCGCTTTGCACGGTTCCCCATTGGCCCGTTTCGTATGTATACACGGGAATGAACTGGTAATTTCCGAGTATGTTCTTCTTGAACCAGTTGGAGTCGTGTGCAAACCACTGCGCATCGTAGCTCAACTGGAAGGTGAACCGGTGACGATGGTCCAGCAGTCCGTTGCCCCGCTCTGCAGGCAGGTTGCGGAAATCTTGTGGACGCCGCGGTGTGATGACGGTGGAGAAGAAATCCGCCGTTGAGTTATCGATTTCATGACTATAGGTGTAGGCTCCCAGGAACTGCAATCCGTTCGTCAGATTCCGCTGTATCTGTGTCTGCAAACCGTGGTATGTGGATGCGCCCCACGGCATGAAGGCTGTGATCGGTGAGTAGAACCCGTCGTTCAGGTATCGCGGGTCGTAGTATCCGCCAGGCCCGGTCCCAGTATCGTAGTAGCCATTCAGCAGCGAACCGAGGATATCGCCCGCGCCCGATGGACAACTCGGGGTGGGCACTCCGGTGTTGCAACTCGCCGCAGTGCTGGCATAAGTAGTCGTCAACCCCTGGATTGTCGCTGCATCCGGCATCGTGATGTACGTCGGCACATGGTACGCAGCCGCGGAGTTTGCACCTGCCACGAAGTTCAAAATGTTCTGCGTGTCTAGATGTACGCCCCGTGATCCTACATAGCGAATTTCGGCGGTGTAGCTCTTGAAAACGTGCTGGATTCCCAAATTCCACGACTCCGCATAGGGATACTGCACGTGTTCCGGCAGATACGAAGAAGTGTTCGCGCGTGCCGTCGCCGCATCAAGGACTGTGATGCCGCTCGAGGTCTGCGGCGGAATTCCGCCGTGCGCCAGAAAGCCGCTCGTACTGCAGGCAGGGTCGGGACAGTTGGTCGTGGATCCAATTTGAGGTGGCCGCGACAGCGTTCCAATGTTGTCATACAGAACGTCGTAGCCCATGCTGAAACCGCCACGAATTGAGGTGTTGCCGCTGTCGCCCGGAGAATACGCGAACCCAATTCGCGGCATGAAGTCCTTCTTCGGCGCTTGCGGCGCGTTGAAGGTGATCAGTCCCGGGTCATCAGCAACCTTGTTCAGCGCCTGTTGCTCCCATCCAGCAGGAACACTCAGATACTCGTAGCGGAGACCCAGATTCAGGCTCAGGTGGCGGGTGACCTTCCAGATGTCGTTCACGTACCACCCGTACATCTCGTCATCGCCGGAATAACCAACGGCACCAAAGCTGCGCTGACCGAAATCGGGTACTTGGTCGTTCACGTATCCATCCAGAGTTGCCCACTCATAATCACCGCGGGAGCGCTGAATGAACTTCTGCGGGTCGATCTGCTTGCGCAGGTCCACACCGAACTTCAGGTTGTGATTTTTAATCATCCAGGAAAAGTTATCTTCCAGTTGGTACGTGTTCTCGATCGCGTACTGCGGAGCGTTCGGATCCGGCCCCACATTGATGCTTCCAAGGTCATCGATCGTGAGATTGGGGAACGCGTCCAAGTTCTGGAACTTCGCCAAGCTGCCGCCCGGAACCGTATAGTTCTGCGCTGTCCGGTTGAACCCTACGCGGAATTCGTTGCCAATACTTGGCGAGAACGAATGGAATTCAGCCAAGGTCACCAAGTGATAGGGCTCAATGAACGGTGTATAGAAAACCGGCAGTAAGGCCCCCGTATCAATCGACTTCGTCTCGTTGTAGATGTAACGTCCGCGGACTTGGTCCTTATCACTCAAATTCCAGTCCATGGAGGTAACAAGTGCCCGGTAGTTCGTGAAGGCTGGCGCAACCACCGGAACTACACCGATTGGAATGCTGTGCGGAATCGGCGTCCCAGGAGTGGACGCATAGTCGTTCACCGTTACCGTGTCACCATTGCCCGAAGGAGCCGTGGCGAATTGCTGATAGCCACTCACATTGCTCGCCGAGACACCAGGAATTGCCGCTATTTGCGACCACCCTGCCGCTGTCGGTGCAAACGCCGCAGAACTCGGTGATGCGGCCTCGCCGATCGGGTTGTATTCAAAGTTCACGAAGTAGAACAGCTTGTTCTTGATAACTGGTCCGCCCACCATCCCGCCAAACCGGTTATTGTCATAACGCGGATTGGTGAAAATACCCTGGTTCGCGATCTTCTGGTCGATCGCGTCCAGATTGCGGTTGCGGAAGTATTCGTACACTCCGCCATGGATCGAGTTTGTACCACTGGTGATGACCTGATTGAATTGGCCACCTGCCGAGTGCCCGAATTCCGGGCTGAACTGGTTTTGGATCACCGTGAAGTTGGCTACCGCGTCATTCGGCACGTAAACCAACGGCCCGGTAACGCCCTTGTCGTTATTGTCCGTTCCTTCAATGGTGAAGTTGTTCTCGCGCGGACGTTGTCCACCCACAGACGGTCCCGACCCTGCTCCCAGGCCGCCGCTGCTGGCCACGCCAGCCTGCAGCAACGAGGCGTTCAAAACGCCTGTACCGACAGTCGCCGAAGGCAGATCCTTCAGAAGCTTGTCTTCGTATGTCGTCGAAAGCTGGCTGGTGGTGGTGTCAATCGCCGGCGGGGTTCCGGATACTTCAACCGTCTCGCTGGTCGCGCCCGGCGACAGCGAGATGTTGCGCGTTGATGTCTTGTTCAAGTCAACCGCAACCTGCTCGGTCGTGCTCTTGAAGCCCGTCATTTTGACGCTGATTCGGTAGATACCCACCGGAAGGTGGTCGAAACGGTATTCGCCCGAACTGCTGCTCTTCGAAGCCGCGGTGACGTTCGTTGCTGTATTCGTCGCCGCCACATCGGCTCCCACAATAGCGGCACCGCTGGAATCTGTGACTGTTCCTACTATGGCCCCGTCAATTGCTTGGCCGAATGCGCTGACCGCGCTCAAGCCAACCAACGCCGTCAATGCAAGTACGAATCCAAGCGAAATTCGCACGCCCTTTTTCATATATGTTTTTCTCCTGAACACTGGAAGAACGATCGAGCCGAGCAACAACACGTGACCCGAAGCAATGAATTGTCTTGCCCCAACATCCGCTACACATCACAAATTGGAACGGCTCAGAACAATACCCGACGTCAATGTTTCGTGCAAGTGAAAAACCAAAACAGAAACAACATAAGGCCATTCATTTCTATTGTTTACGTTGAGGCGTTAAGTCCGAAATACCAAAAAATGGAGATGTTTCGCGCGTAAGCCTATGATGTTTAATAGATTAGTCTGATATCCCTCGTCCGCTTTCCCTCCGCAAAGCCTTCCCAAAGAGCCTCGTCTTGCCTATTCCGCTCCCGGACTTTCATCAAAAATCCGGCGCAATCGTGGCGATCACGCCGGTGGGACATTATGAAATGGCGGCCAGAAAGATCCAGCCGCCGTTAACCCGGATCTGACATGAGTGCCAGTAGCCTGCCTCCAGCGAAGCGGGCGACTAGAAGATTGCCCTGTCAATTGGCGGCATGCGGTGATTGGAGTCACACGCGAACGTGATCGCCATCCGCTCGCAGCCCCTCAGACTCGGCGGCTTTTGCGCTAGGAGTAGGAACAGGTTTCCCTGTGGTTCTCTGTGATCCCTATGGCGAAAGATTTTTTTGTTGACTACAACGGAGCACGTTGCATACAGCGTTCCGGATAGCAACTTCCACCCCTCAACCAGCAACTGATCTTCGGCTACTTATGCAGTAGCACCCTGTTCAGCTTGGGGCAAAAATCAGGAGGAAAGTCAATGAAAAGCAAATGGACTCGTCTATTGCTGTGCGTCGTAATTGCAACCGTCACTTCTGTATGGGCGGTCGCGCAAGACGACAACGCGAACTCGCAGGCCAACGATGCCAAGGGCCAAGTCCGCGATGTCACCGGATGTCTCACCAAATCCAGCAGTGGCAATGAGTACACACTCACTGCCAACGACGGCAGCACCTGGGAAATTCACGAGAACAACGCCGTTGACCTGGCATCTCACGTCAATCAAACAGTCGCGGTCAAAGGCGCAGTTTCAAATGACAAGATGCACAACATGAAAGAGGACGCAAAGCAGATGGGTCACGATAGCGGTATGAAAAACAACACCGCAGAACATGGCCATCTCAAGGTGACAAGCCTCCACAAGGTAAGCGATTCCTGCCAGTAAGCAATCGGACAAGACAATTGAACATCCGGGGCGGAACATGCGTTCCGCCCTTTCGATTAAATGCGAAAAACGCGTGTGAAGTTGCTGAGAAACCCCGTGGAAGGCAACAGCGAAGGGCAACCGTGGAAGAGCGGCCCTTAAGGGCCGCGTCATCGAACGAAACTTTGATGGGGCTTTAGCCCCTTGCTGATTTTTTCATCCCTTCGTTGCGGCGAGAGAAAGGATGCCAACCCCCAACGTTATGAATGTCGACGAAAACACAAAGGGCGGAACGTAAGTTCCGCCCTCGCTCATTAACCGAGTACCGAGTACTGAGTACTGGGTACTATCCTTTGACGTTTACTTTCGCGAACGACAATACCGCCCGGCTCGCCGTCGGACGTCCCATCGACAGCGCCGGACGGAACGTCGTGAAGATCAGCATCTGCTTCACTTCAGGCAGCACTTCTTTTGAATCGCCAGAATCGGACAGGATCCGATAATCCTCAACCCGCCCATTTGCGCCGACATAGGCTTCGATTACCAGCGAATCGTCTTTGATCGAATCCATCATGTTAAACGCAGTGGGCTGCAGTTCTGGCGCGGTATTGACCATTACCAGCGGTACATCGTTGTCCGCTCGCAGCGATGACGGTGCCACGAAATAAACCATCGCTACCCCGAAAATGATGAGTGCACTCAGGAAACCGGCCGTCACTGGCACCATGAATGTCTGTAGCGCGTTCTCCAGGCGCACCATCATGCCCTCGAAACGCGCACGTTTTGCAGTGTCGGCTTCGCGCGAGATCGCCAGCCGCAGCTTCAATCCCAGATCCGTCGGAACTTTCGGACGCGCCACGCTCATGAGCAACTGCTGCGCCCTCTGCAATGATTGATACTCCCGATTACACCGCTCGCATTCCGCCAGATGCTGCTGCAATGCGAGCATCTCCGTGCCCGTCACTGCACCATCCAGATACGGAGAAAACAATTGCTTCGCCTGCGGGCACTGCAATGTTACCGCTTCCCTTGTGCCCGTCTTTTTCATGCCAATCATGGCATCACCTCGGCCCTTCTACCCCCTCCAGTTACCTGCGACCGCTCGCCTCTGTCTGTCGACTCCACAGCGGTCAAACCCAGCTCGTTCCCAACCTCCCGGACATAAGGAGCCAGCCTCTGTCTTAGCGCCTCTCTTCCGCGAGTGAGCCTTGATTTCACCGTTCCCAGTGAAACTTGTAGCACTTCCGCAATCTCCTCGTACGACATCTCTTCCAGGTCGCGCAGAATCAGTGTTGTCCGGTACGGTTCCGGAACTTTCCTCAACTCCCGCTCGACGCGGTGCTGTACTTCGTGATGCGCAACGTTGTCGAACGGAGATTCCGCAGGGTCAGTCAACGCAAGTTGCAGTGCATTCTCCGCTGGCCCCGCACTTTCAGACTCCGCCGGCTCGATGGAAGTTTCCTTCGCCTTGTGCCGGAACCACCAGCGCCTGCGGTTCGCCGCTTCATGCAGCGCGATCCGGTAGATCCACGTTTTTAAACTCGACTCGCCGTGAAAGTGCTTCATCCCGCGAAAGACCTTCAGGAACACATCCTGCGTTGTGTCCGCCGCGTCCGCCGGATCGTTCACCACTCGGTATACGAGCCCGTACACCGGTTGTTGAAACTCTCCGATCAGCCATGCGTACGCCGCTTCCGATCCGGCCTTCAGTTCCGCAACGATCGCCGCTTCCGCCTGCGACCGCGCGCCTATCGCACTCGCTAAATCACCCAAGGTGGTTGCTCCCGCCATAATGGCGTTCTCCAATTATAGGATTTTCCACCCCTGTTGCGGCTGAAAACTGCGGCTGAAAACGAAAGATCCAGCGGGAACCCGGCCCACCCATCGCCGAGCCAAGCTCTTACTAAACATAGACTCCGCCCACGTGCCTGGAGTTCCCGCACAGAACCTCTTTATTTACTCGAATATGGGTAGCTATGGTTGCGGAAGCAACTTGACGGTGGTTACCGACGTCATCGATGGAGGTTCAGGCGCGCGCACCTGCCGTCCGCGGGACTTCCGTTGGCAGTTCCCGCAGGATTTCGGCTACGGCCGCCAGCAGCTTCTCGCTGCCTTTCTCCAGTTCCAGCGCCGATTTATCCAGGAACGCGCATACGCCATCCTTCTTTAGTCGCGCTGCATTTTTCGGCGACAACCCCGTGCATGCCACGACCGCGATACCCGCTGTCGACGGATTGTTCTTCAAAGCCGCCAGCACCTCCTGGCCGCTCATCTTCGGCAGCAGCATGTCGAGCAGAATCAAATTCGGTCTTTCTTGCCCCGCAACTTCGATTGCCTGCAGACCATCCTCGGCACTGACCACTTTGTAGCCCGCCCTCGCCAACGCACGTTCCATCGCGATCCGCAAGAACCTGCTGTCCTCGACCAACAGAATCTTCATCATCTCAGCCTTTTATCCGTGCCCGATGTTTCCGCACGCACCGAAAACTCGTTTCTTCTATCGGCAGAATTCGACACGGAATAAGGAAGGACGATCAGAAAAGGTGCCGAGTGGATGAGATGAAATTAATGCCGGTGATCATCCATGGACATCTGCCGTCTTCAATATTGCCTTTACAGCCACGCGGCAAGCTTCGCGCAATGCTTCTTCGTGTCCCTCGGGAATGGCCTTGTTCACCAGCAATGTCGACGTGCCGTGGAGCAGGGCCCATAACGCCAGCGCGGTCTGTGTGTGATCTTCTGGCGTGCCCCCGAAATTCTTTGCCAGCAACTGCTCGGTCAATGCGAAATTCGGACGCGACTCCCGTATCGGACGCGGCGTGCCTCGCCCCTTTTTCGGCGACATCAGTCCGGCGTAGGTGTAGAAGAGTTTGTACTCATTCGGCATGCGCAGTGCGTAGTCGACATAGGCTTCGCTCATGTCCTCGAGTGTTTCGCCTTGCTGAAAGTACTCCCGAATTCGGCCCGCAATCCGCAGCAGCAGCGCCCGCATCAGATCGTCGCGGTCTTTGAAGCGCCGGTAAACCGCGGGCGTATTCGTTCCTGCGGCCTGCGCGACCGCGCGCATCGTCAGCGCTTTTTCACCGCCTTTCCTCCACAAAAAATCCGCCGCGCGCAATACTCGCTCTTCTAAGTCCGGGTCCGGATGCCTCGGCATGTCTTGATCGCCTCTGTTTTGATGTTGGCCGTTCTACGAATGCGGGGGATGATACCATCGCAACGATTCCGTAAACAACGTAAATGCTATTCGCGATTGCCGCGTCCGGCGCGGGTCTTGCGTTGTCGGCTAGAATTGAAGGAACGGAGTACTCATGGCAGACGATTCGATCACGATCTCTCCCGGCCCGCAGTTCAAACTCGCCATGCTCGTAGCGATCGCAGCCGATGCGCTTCAACTCTTCTTCCTGCCCCTGTTCGTCGAAGGAGCGCTTTCGCCCGCCGACGATCTGCTCGATCTCGGCGTCGCCTCGATCATGGTCAAATTGCTCGGATGGCATTGGGAATTTCTGCCATCGTTCTTCGCCAAACTCGTCCCGGGAATGGATCTCGTGCCTTTCTGGACGCTCGCCGTGGCCAACGTCTGGCGCAAGACGAAAGCGTCCATGCCGGTCGACGCGCACGATGCGGATCACAAGTTCCTGCCGAGCAAATAACTTCTTGTACTCAGTACTCAGTGGCTGCCGTTGTGATCTCGGCCGCCACTTTGCACCTGAAGGATCCTTACGTGAACTGAATCATCTTCCGAACTCATTTCCGCACTAACTGAGTACTGAGTACTGTTCTTACGCTGCATTCAATCTTTGTCCCTCCGGCATGCCCGCGTCCCAATCGGTCGTGGCGATGACGGCAAGTTCGTCTGCTGCCTGGGCGTAGAAATATTTGGCTTCGGGCTTGTGAGCGAAGCCGTGGAGGACCGGAGCCAGTGCCGCAGTCGTAGCCTGGACGGCGTCCATGGTGCCGTGCATCTTGAAGCTGAGCGGCTTGCGTCCGGTGCCTTCGTAGTCGGTGAGCGCCGAGACGCCGGCGACCATGCCTCCGTTGACGAACGCCGCTGTTGCGGCGCGTCCCTTGCCTCGCGAGGCGAACCAGATCCCTAGTCCGACGAAGTATCCAGTCACGGCGATATCGAGCCAGCGATGCAAGCGCGGGGAGATGAGCTTCGGAACTCGGTGAAACGCGTCGGGAATGGTGGTCTCATTGACCTCGATGTCGCCGATCTGGCGCCCGATTTCGCGCGCGCGGTGCTGCACGCGGCCTGACATTTCGGCGATCTTCGATTGCGCGCGGTCCGACATTTCCGCGACGCGGTAGGACGCTTCCTTGGCATAATTGCCGGCGGTTTCTTTGGCGTTATCGATTGCGGTCTTGCCATTATTCGGATCAAAAGCAGTCATGATTCAGTCTCCATCTCTTCATTGTCGAAATCGAGATGGAGAGTGTCGATACGGCGAATGGTGTACGGGCGGGGTTCGCGTTTGTGGTTGGTTGGCGTGTCTTGTGGATCAGGCGTGCCTGCGGCACGCGGGCCTTTCTGGCGCGCATACCCGGCGTAGAAAGGCCGGGCTATTGTCGAGCGTCGCTCCGCGACTTTGGACATTGATTCTGTATCTCGGTGCTCTTGTGCCTTTCCCTATTTATCCAGCGCTGGCGCGCTGGGTTGTACTCTTGCGCTCCTGCGGAGCTGGCACGTTGTGTCCGTTCGGTTTTACCGGTGCGGGGGGCTTGCGTTGGTTTGTTGTCGAGCCGGGTTTCGTGGTGGCTTCGGCAGAAACCACGGTCGCTGCGCTCCCTGAACGGGCGAAGGCGCCCGTTCCCACAGTTGGGCGCGCGGGGGCGCGCGCCCCACACCTGTCTGGTCCACACTTGGCTGCCGCTGCGCGGCGGGCCAGGATTCTGCCGCCGTCTTCGAGGCGTTCTTCCCAGTGCGGGTCTTGTGGGTCTACCTCGTGTGGCTCTTTTGCGGCTACGGCTGGGAGTTCGGCTTCTTCGTCCAGGACTGCTCGGCCGCCTTCGTTGGTGATTGGGTCGAGAGTTTCTTCTGGAGGCATCGCGTATTCGGGGATCTCACGAACTTTTTTCTCGACCTGGCTGGCGAGGCGGACGCGGCTGGCATTCTTCACGGCGATGTGCAGGGCGCGGATGATCAGCGTGGCGCGCTTTATGTCGAGCGTGTTGCGGACCAGTCCGTTGATGACTTCCATGAGCGAGGCCTGGATGGAATCTTCATCTTCGATGATGGCGATGGGATGCAGGCGCGAGAACGGCGGACGGCGCACGCTGCGATGGGCTTGCTGGTGGAAGTAGCAGAACTGCTCTCCGCGAAGTGCGGGGGAGCCGCAACGGACTCCGGAGACCTTGATATGAGTGCACGAGTTGGTTTGAGGCATGTTGGATATCCTGTCGAGAATTTTTTTGTAGTTGTGCCGGAAAATCCTGGCGGCATTGGAGTTAGGAGAATTGCGGATGACGAGATCCACGTAAAATCTTGCGAATACAGGGTTTGTAAACAAATTCTTCAGAACTAAGGACTTAATGCGGGCGCGGATGGCTCTTAGGCGGGTTTCCTCCGTTGAAAGCATCACAGCAGAGGATGCTGGAGACGCGGAGTTTGTGTGAGAGCCTTGCGCTGAGCAGGCGGGTGTTTCTTTCGCCCCTCCTTGGGAGCTGGGCGCGATGGGAGCTACTGGGGGCTGCGCGCAAAAATCTTTGACCACAGGGGACACAGAGGGGCACGGGGGTTGCGTGGACGATGCTGACGTTTTCTCTGTCGGGAGGGAATTGGTTTGATCGGACTTAGTAAGTTGGGAGTAAGTGGTGGGACGGTGGCGCATGGTCCCACTGTTACAGATCTAGAATTCTCAGTAAAGGTTATGCGTCACAAGGCGAAAATAAATTTCTGTGGAAAACGTTGGAGTGGGGTGGTGCGGGAAAGGTGTGTGGGAGTTGGAGTTAGGGGAGGTGGGTTTGGGGATTCCCGAAATGGGAATGGGCGTGGGTGCGAATTGGGAAGGAGTCGGGGAGTTTTGCACAGGGGAAGTTAGCGAGATCTCTTGGTGTCGGCTTCATCGTGCCCACCTTTCGCAAACGGCGCGAAAGAGTGGGGTAGCCGCACCCGGCAGCCGCCGGCTGTAACCTACGGAACGACAATGAAGGCTTTGTTGCTGGAAAGCGTATTAGTGGGCGTTGTGACCTGAATGAAACCGCTGCTCGCTCCGTTTGGAACTATCGCTTTTATGTAGTGTTTCGAGACCACAGTGAACAGTGCGGGCGTCCCATCAAACGTCACACTAGTCGTTCCGGTCAAGTTGGTCCCGAGGATCCTGACATAGTTGCCGGATTTCCCGAAGGTCGGACTGGCTGCGACGAACGGCGCAAGTCCCATTGAGAGACCGAAGGTTGTGCCGCAGCCCTCTTGAATTTCGCAGGTTGAAGATTGGAACGAACCGCCTAATTGGGAGGATCCGTAGAAGTAGCCGTTTGTATCCTGCAGCAGAGGCGCGAAAGGTGCGAATCCGTCACCACACCCTCTCACAGAGCAGAATGTGTCGAGTCGTGTGAACACGCCTGCAGGACTGAATTGGAACAAGGTGCCGCAATTGAACGAACCGAGGCAAAAGTCGATGTCACCATTCGTCGTGCCATAGAAATTTCCGTCGCTTCCGTAGACGAGAGCGGCGGTCGGGTGCAGTCCATCGGTGCAGAGTTGTGTGCAGAAGCTGTAAACAGAGGTGAAGGAGCCATCGGGCGTTATCTTGAAGATCGTGCCATTGCCAGCCCGGCCGCCTTCGTAGGTCGTCCCGTAAAAATCTCCATCGTTGCCCTGAACAAGACCTGCAATAGGTGATTCCCCATCCATGCAGAGCTGGGCACAGAAATCATAGATGGTTGTTAACGTGCCGGCCGGAGTAATCTTGAAGACGGTGCCTGCCCCAAAAAGGCCACCCTGGTAGGTAGTTCCGTAGAAGTTGCCATCGCTGGACTGGAGGAGTCCGCCCATTGGCCTCATACCGTCCGCGCAACTTGCTTTCGTGCAGAACGCGTAGAGCGTGGTCAACGTGCCCGCAGGTGTCAGTTTGAAGATTGTGCCACCGCCCCCGATGCCATCCGAACTTGTGGTGCCATACAGATTGCCATCAACCCCTTGTACAAGGCTGTTTGGGTTTGCACCGTCGGTGCAGTACCCGGAGCAGAAGGTGTGAAGAACGACATACCTGCCTCCGGCTGTGATCTTAAAGAGTGTGCCGGCGTTAATGTCAGTTCCGCCATAAGTAGTCGTTCCGTATAAGTTGTTGTCGTTAGCTTGAATGAGAGCGGTGACGGCCGTCAGGCTGTAAATACATGTTGGTACGAAACAAACCGTATATATGCTGGTTACTTTGCCCGAAGGGGTCATCTGGAAAACATTGGTTTGTGTGGTGCCATATAAATTGCCATCGGTTCCCTGGATGAGAGCCGCACTCGGCCACGCACCGTTACTATCGTCAAAAACTGCGAGAGTTTTGACTGTCTGGGCCGAAGCAAGAAATGAGGTTGCGCAAAAGACGGCCAACAAGAACGTCGGGCGAAGTGCACATTGTTTCATGAGTCCTCTGGCCTCTGAGCGCAAATCTTAGCTATGACTACAAGTTGTGAGCAAGGTGGCGATGCGCGTCGAATTCTTCCGAGAAGAATGTTATAAATTTTAGACTTTGTGAAGATACTACGTCGGTTCCCGTGCACATTCCTTGGGTAGAAAGAATGCCGGGTGCCCCATGCCGCGTGCCCTATCCTCGCCACTCCGAACCGATTGGTCTCCACTGATCTTTCGGGAAATCGCGCAGTGATCACCCGGGTGTCATCCTGAGCGATAGCGAAGGACCTCTGCAACTTGCTGGCAGTAACGATGGTGCCGGCAAAGTGCACAGGTCCTTCGTCGGGCGAAAGGCGCCCTCCTCAGGATGACAAGAAAAAATCAAAGTCAAAAGCCGCGGGCGTGGGCGCCCGCGCCACGAAAACCTGACCACGAAAACCGGCGTTGACTTACCGTGCGCAACGGAGTAGCTTTGGCCCCGCTTCATCCGGAATCCGTTTGGACTTTTTCTGTCTGGCTTTTTTCTGTTCGGCATTTTTCTGTTTATCCCAGCTAAACCAGGAGAGCAACATGCGAGTGCAAGCAGCGCTTTGTGCGGTGGCGGTGTGTTTGTCGGTGGCGCGGGTGGCGGTGGCGCAGGATGCGGTGAAGGCCGATCCGAAACATTACAGCGTGATCAGCGAGAACGATGAAGTCCGAATTCTGAAAGTGCACTACGGAGCGCACGAGAAGTCGGTGATGCATAGCCATCCGAATGCCGTTGTCGTGTATCTGACCGATGGCAAGACGAAGATGACGATGCCGGATGGGAAATCCTCGGAGGCCGTCGGGAAAGCGGGCAGCGCAATGTACACTCCAGCGGGAACGCACCTGCCGGAGAATATCGGGGACAACGCGGTGGATGTGATTGTGGTGGAGTTGAAGAAGTGAAAAACCAGTACTCAGTACCTGGTACCCAGTACACAGTTTGAGAGGCGAATTGAGTCCGTTTGAATATTTATCCGTGAAAATCAAAAGCCCCACTTCTGCCGCAAAGGCCTGGCAGAAGCGGGGCAACTATCTGTTTTGACTTTGCTGAGTACTGAGTACCGGGTACTGAGTACTTGGTTTACGTTCCTTCGTTCCAGCCCGCAAGATACTCTTCCTGCTCTGGGGTTAGCTTGTCGATTTTGATGCTCATCGATTCGAGCTTTAGTTTCGCTACTCGCTTGTCTAACTCGTCGGGGACTTTGTAGACGCGCTTTTCGAGAGTCTTGGCGTTTTTCACCATGAACTCGACGCTCAGGGCCTGGTCGGCGAAGCTCATGTCCATGACGCTGGCGGGGTGGCCTTCAGCGCTGGCGAGGTTGATGAGGCGTCCTTCGCCGAGGAGGTTGATCTTGCGTCCGTCTTTCAGTGAATACTCATCGACGAAGTTGCGCGTGGTCCGTTTCGAGGACGACATGGCTTCGAGAGCGGGGATGTCGATTTCAACGTTGAAGTGTCCGGAGTTCGAGATGATCGCGCCGTCTTTCATCAGGGCGAAGTGCTGTTTCGCGAGGACGCTCTTGTTGCCGGTGACGGTGCAGAAGACGTCGCCGAGTTTGGCGGCTTCTTCCATCGACATGACGCGGAAGCCGTCCATCACGGCCTCGAGGGCTTTGGTGGGATCGACTTCGGTGACGATGACTTCGGCTCCGGCGCCACGGGCGCGGGAGGCGAGGCCGCGGC
>Ga0335085_10000952_pt1 | contig 69408 bp, 63 predicted proteins | sample Lox_Sample_45_FD_206712 | JGI IMG/M metagenome (GOLD analysis project Ga0335085, IMG submission 206712) | Soil microbial communities from Loxahatchee National Wildlife Refuge, Florida, United States - Lox_Sample_4.5 | ecosystem: Environmental > Terrestrial > Soil > Wetlands | place: USA... | reverse complement strand
ACTCCCCGCAGCGATGAACAACTTCTGCTGGCCGCCAAAGCTGCCTTTCAGTCCATTTCGCTCGCCGATTGCCGCGGCTTCTTTTTTAGCGCCAAATACGCTACATCATTTATGGAATTGCTCTAGCCCCGCCACCCGCGCCCAAAACGAAGCTGCTGCGTGTCGCGACGGACAAAATTCCTGTCCTGGAAAAGGGGTCACGCGTCTTGATTTCGCCCCCTCTCACGCCTCAGAGATGAGCTTCGTGGAAACATCACCTTCGACTACTCGCACTGCTCACACGCGGCCCAGAACGGTCTTTCAATTACCCACAAGTAGGACAGTCGTCCGGTAATTCTAGTACTTGCTGTTGCTAGTCTTGGTCCAGGGTGCGAGTTGTACACCTTTAAATAAGGCAAGCGTATGGTGAACTGCCGCTATGACGAACCGGCAGGAGTTGCAACACTCACGTAAGGTTGATCATGCCACTGCTTCCCAAACCAAGACCTGGATCGATCGCGAACTTGTCGGCAGCGAGTTCCGCGACGCCCGACTCAACAAGCGATTTAGAAAGCCTTTTGAGCAGCTCTCCGGTGGCCTGAGCGAGAGCATTCCTTTGGTTTGCCAGGACTGGGCCAACACCATAACCGCTTATCGTTATCCTGTCCAACCACTGCGTCACCGAAGCTGAGATTCTTGCTGGACACTATCTAGCGACACGCGATCGCGTCGCGGCCACCGATGCCACGGTTCTGATCCTCCCTGACACAACCGAATTCTCCTACCATCGAGCCGACGTCCGTGCCATTGGCATTCTGAAGAAATCCTTCACCGGACAGTACAAAGCCGGGTGCCCGCACAACTACGCCATCTGTGGAATACTGATGCACTCTAACCTGGCGGTGACCACCGCTGGCCTTCCTCTTGGCCTGGCGGCCATGAAGTTCTGGACCCGCAGCGAATTTAAGGGCAGCAACGCGCTTAAGAAGAAAATCAATCCGACCCGCGTGCCCATTGAAAAGAAGGAGAGCATTCGCTGGCTGGAGAACCTGACCCACTCAACCGCCCTTTTGAACGACCCGCAGCGCTGCGTTCATATCGGTCACCGGGAGAGCGATCCTTACGAGCTTTTCTGCACCGCCGAGTCGCTGGGCACGCACTTTCTGATGCGCACCTGTGTGGATCGCTTGGCAAGAGATGGAAAACATACGATTGCAGCGGAAATGGAGGAATCCTGCATCCAAGGACTGCATCGCCTGCAGGTTCGTGATGAAAAGGGTGATCGGTCCGAAACCATTCTGGAAATCAAATGCCGCCGCATCCGGGTGCTTCCACCCATCGGCAAACACAACAAGTATCCCGAACTCTTCTTACGATCATTCGTGCGCAGGAGCGCGGAACAGCGCACAAGCGGAAGAAAATCAACTGGAAATTGATCACCAACTTGCCGGTTCATTCTCCGGCCGAAGCCATTGAGAAGCTGGAGTGGTATAGCATGCGATGGAAAATTCAGACCTTCCATAAAATCCTGAAGTCTGGTTGCAAGGCGGAAGAATCAAGACTAAGAACGGCAGAGCGCCTCGCCAGGTTGCTGGCAGTCTTTTGCATTCTCAGTTGGAGGGTTTTCTGGCTGACGATGATGAACCCCTCGCTGCCCGCTGTCTCTCCCACTCCGACCTTCACGGCTCTGAAAATCCATCTACTCGATCAGTTGGTGAAAAACAAAGGAACGAGGCAACCACTAAGAGTTTCACTTTCCACGTATCTCACGAAACTCGCTCGACTAGGCGGCCAGCGAGCACGCGCAGGGGATTCTTCACCTGGAAATCGCGTGATTTGGAGAGGCAAGTCGCGCCTGACCAATATCGAACTAGGTTTCGCTATGGGAGCTGAATTTTTGGGTTGAAACCTCAAGCCGACGCTTACGTATGAAGGATGGAGCCGGTTCGAGAGTTCGTAAGCAGGGGAGGAGTATAGGAACGAAGAGAGGAATTCAGAGAGGCGCATCGAGTATGGGCCTCGGATTTCGAGGCCTCAGAGTTCTTTTCCGAACAACTGCAGTACGTGCTTTGCGCGGCGCCGCAGGAAGACTTCGACCGTTCCTCGACACGTGAATGCAATTTCTCGTTCGAGGAGTTTGCGATCCTGCTGAGTGAGTCGCCAGCCGACTGCGTCACAATCTTCGATGGTGTGGGCGACCGAAGAAGCTTTCGGAATCGCAATAACGTTTTCCTTTCCGATGACCCAATTTAAAGCGACCTGCGCAGATGTTTTCCCGGTTCGCGAGGCGACCATCGCGAGTATTCCTTCTGGATCTGCGGCAAGAAGGTTCGAAAATCGTTCTCCGAGTGGGCTGAAAGCGATGATGGTAATACGCTCCTGACTACAGAAACTCAACAGGCCCCTCTCGATGGACCGTTCGATCAGGCTATAGCGCACCTGGTTGGAAACAATCTTATGGCGAGTCAGCGCTTGTTGTGCTCTCTTGAGTTCCTGAACCGTAAAATTGCTTACTCCAATAAATCTGATCTTGCCGTCATCAACGAGGCGTTCCATTGCTCCGAGAGTCTCCTCAAGCGGAACGGTGTAATTTGGCCAATGAAGCTGATAGAGGTCAATGAAGTCGGTCTGGAGGTGCTTCAGACTTCTCTCGGCGGCGGCAATCACGTCGCGCGCACGGAAATTGCCGGGACGAATCTTCGTGCCGAGGAAGACGCTTTTGCGAACGTCGCGGACGGCCTCGCCGACGATCTCTTCCGTGCCGTAGGTCTCGGCCGTATCGATGAAGCAGGCGCCACGTTCAATGGCGGCACGCAACGGCCCAACTCCCCCGGAATAATTCCATGAGCCGAACCCAATGACGGGCAATTCAACTGGGGTATTTCCGAGTGGCCTTGATTCCATGCGCTGTGGACAAAAATCGGATAAGTGGAGGCCCAGGCGATCAGACCGCGTGATTGCCTCCGATGCTGCGAAGGAGTTCACGACATGCGAAGGTCGTACCTGACACGAATTGCATGACCGGGCCGAAGCTCCACGCCGCGGGCGCACCGACGATATGCAAACCGCTGACTGATGTTTCCAAACCAACTCGGAGACGGGGATATCCATTGTGGCGGCTAACGGACTCAATCAGCTTGGGAGAAAGGAATGCATACTTGGAAACATCTACCTTATAGCCCGTGCCCAATAGAACGTGGTCCGCCAATCTTTCTGTGCCATCGTCGAAACGCACCTTCACCTTTTCGCCGACAATCTGGACGGAAGTTACCGAGCGGCCCAAATGAATAGGCACCGGTTTGAGCCGATCGACAAGCCAGCGTGCTCCTGCAGGTCTTACGGCGCGCTTGCGAAGGCGATCCTGCAGGTCTCGTGGTAACCGCCGGACAAGATGGGGCCGCGCGAGCAGTTGGCTTAGTCCTGCGGGCCCGACATCGGTGGGCGCATATAGAACGCGACGGACGAATGACCCTAAACCATGATGCAAGGTCTTTGACAATAACCCCTGGAGCCAGTGGATCACGTGTGTTCGGGCAAAAACCTCGGCCGCTCCTTGCGCTTCGTGAATCAGTGCGGCTGATTCGAGTGCGCTTTGCCCACCACCGATGATAAGTACTTGTTTATCCGCAAATCGAGTTAGATCGTGGTGCTGGGAAGTATGGGAAGCAAGGGCAGAAGGAAGATCCTTGAATTCGGATGGCTTCCATGCGAAAGAACCGATGCCAGCGGCGATAATGACCCGTCGGGCTTCAATAACGTCGCCGGTGGCTAGCTCCATCCGGAACCCGCTTCCACCCGCGTCGATGCGGGTGACTTCCCGCCTGTCCAGGTGGGGGACAGCTACTTGCTGATACCATAGCCCATATTGAATAAAACAATCGACCGGAACGGGCATGGAAAACGATTTTCTTGTTGCCTCCTGAAAAGCTTCCAGCGTCACCGATTCATCGGGGCCTGCAATCTGAGTGGCTGTCCAATTCGACCGCAACAGCATGCCCACCGGCATGTTCTGGTTCCAAAATGACATGGGTTCGCCGAACACGCGCACGTCAAGGCCTCTCACCCGGCACAAATGCGCAGCAACGGATAGTCCATAAGGCCCGGCACCTATGATTGCGACGTCACACCCGTTCATAGCGATAACCTCTCCATTGGCTAAATTGGATTCGCACGATGAAGCGAATTTCTTGTTAGAAGCCGCGTCGGATCGCGAGATAGGGAATCAAGGCGATTTCCGCGAATCCCGGTATGGGATCCCTTCTGCTGAAAACGGCTTCTTCATCGAAGTCCCGCAACGAGCGAAGGTACGACTTTAGTGGAATTTTCCTGCCCGCAATCCCAATCAATCCGGTGGGAAGGTCCGTGACCAAACGAATCCAACGGATTCCTGCCTTCCCCCGCACCGGTTCTGATGGGCGATCCAACTGGTCCTCAAAGAGAATATATGGGTAATCCACGCCGGCGCTGCGGCCAATCGTATGATAGCCCCAAGTTCGTCCATTCACATCAAGCAGACGGTATTGACCATCTCGACTATCATACTTGTACTCTAATTCGACAAGTCCGTAGTAATCGATTGCGCGCAGGAATTCCTCAGAGTATTTCTCAAGTAAAGGCAACTCTACGCTCTCGACGTACGTGCTGGAGCGGCCAAACTCTAGTGGATGCTGCCGGCGGCGGCATGTCATCATAGTGGCCATAGAACGACCCTTCTTGAATAAGGAGCAGAACGCGTATTGCGAGTCTCCGCCACCGGGAACGATATCCTGAATCATGATTTCGTTGGCTGGCATAAAGCGAACGACCCGTTGGTAGAGTTCGTGGAGTTGGGAAAGATTGTCGGCGCGCATGGCTTTGGCGCCGGTCTCATAGACGAAGTGCTCTTTGATCGCTGGCTTGATGGCGACTGGGAAATGTCCTACGATTTCAGCAAGATCCTTCTCAGATGTTGGATACCAAGTTCGAGGCACTGGAATTCCCAGGCACTCTGCGAGCGTGTAAGTCTTGCGCTTGTCCCAGAGCGATTCGACCGTTTGCCATCCCGGGGTGGGAACGCGAAAGAATTTAGAGAGTTCGTCACGATGTCGGGAGATGGCTGCCACGGTTTCGTCCCGCGTGGGGAATAATACCCATCCTTTCAGCTCTCGCTTCGTCCCAACTTCCAATATGCGTCTCACAGCCTCATCCGGGTCTCTCAATGAGGACACACGTTCTGAGAACGTGGCGTACCGCGAGAAGCGTGCAATGGAGAGTTCGTCGTCGAGGATACCCACCGGAACTCCTTGCAAACCCAGACTGCGGACCACTCCCAAGCCCTGGTAATCGCCACCAATGACTAATGCGCCGACGGGATTCGCATTCGCACTGTTACTCAAGGCGCGAGAATCGTGGAAACTTGGACAGGTTGGCTGAACAAACGCGGGCGCGATGTTCGGCTCAACATTACTAAAATGAGAGTCCATTTGTTTCACCTTCGATACAGATCGATCGAGAACTTCATGACTTGTTTCTTTCCACTTCGAAGCGCAAACAACCATCATCGAGCACAGCGTAGGCAATCCTCGCGCGTTCCGCTTCCGGCCCCTCGATTTTCCAGCTGTTCTCGCATGGAACGAGCTTCATCTTGCTGCGAGCTCTCCACCAAAAGTCTACATCGCCCGGCAAGGGATTCCAGACACCCTCCGACTTGACCATTTGTCCCAAATAATTAAGGAGGGATTCATATAAATACCGGTTCTTTCGAGTAGTCAAGTAATCCGGATGCGCGATGAAGCTCATCAGCCCGTTGTGCTTGAGGATTAGACCAAGTTGTTTCTTCCAAAGATCAATCGAATAGTCGTTCAAAATGTGAAATAAAGAGTAGTCCTGCGTGGCCGTGAGCGGTAGCTCGAGGATGTTTCCGATGAAAAATGGCATCACCGTGCAACAGCCGCCACGTTTGGGTTCCAAATGGGCCACGTTCGGAATCGACATGTCGTACGAAAACTCAAATACATCATACCAATCAGGATTCCGGTACATAGCGCCCGCTCGGAAACCGCGCGCTTGGTAGCGGCGGAGGTAATCGTTAATTCTGGCGGCCCGCTTGAGGAACTCAGCGCGCTCTCGGTATAGGTTCCCGTCGTGATTTAGATCGTGAATATTGAATTCGAATCCCCGCCTCTTAATTTCCAGGACATACTCTTCTGGAACGTCATAGCGTTTCTCGGGAATCACCTGAAACGAGGCCCGGATTCCATGTGACTCATCGAGATTCATTAACTCAGAGGTAAAGTCACGGCCTTCGAAAGTTTCCACGTCGTGGGTCATAATTAGGCAACTCGGTGCACCGTCGGGCCAAAACCAGATAAACGGAACCCTGTGGACCCCGCGGGCTTCCATCGAAAGCCGAAGGATTTTTTCATGCAATACGTCCACTGTGAAATCCACGGGCCATGCCGGAAAGGGCCTGTTCCTCCAATCGCTGAAATAAGCCCTCTGCAGATGTCGGCGAATCGAGACGGGAAGAAATTCTCTAACAAAGTAATAGCACTTCCGGATCCATTCCTGAGTGACGATTTTTTCACTTCGGGGGGTTAGCCCCTCTAAGTAACGCTCTCGGCGGAGGTTCTCGATCACTTGGCCGGGATCAAAGGGAAAGCAGATTTCCGAGCCGGCTATATAAATGTTCTTGGAAGCGTCGCAGGCTGACGAATCTTCAATGCGTGCTGAGACGCCCGATTCGCATTGCCCATAACAAATCGTTTGAGAACCTAAGGAAAAAAACCCGCTGGCGCCCGATAACTGTAGCGAGGAAGAGTGGCCCAGTAGACACTCGGGAACCCGATAGTAGTCGACTAGAATGTGGTCCAAGCTTCTCTAGGCCTGCCTCTCCTGCGGAGGAATTAGTTCAAGAACTCCTGCTAGAACTTCTCGATGCACGTCGAGGAGAATCAAAAAAATAAATTCATCACAACTATCTCTTCGATGTGAAAGAAAAAATGAGCGATTATGAAAATCTGGAAATCGTCGGTGCCGTTTGACTAAACCGTATCAGAAACGGAGCTTAACCGATATGGCGGTAAAGAATTCTCCCTGTAAGAGCTAACAGTTTGTCAGGCATCCGCGAAAACATACGTCTCGCGATCTTAAATTTCCAGCCATTGGCTGAGTAAAAAGCCGGTGTGCCAGGAAAATTCCAATAGATCAATCGCTTTTGCCGAACCCAATGGTTCTTGAATCTAAGAAGTCCCGTATCGTCTTCGTGGGTTCGTCCCATGTCGAATTCGCTTGCTCCATCTGATTTCGCTGCTGCGATGGCCTTCCACAAAAGCCAGGGTGTCGCCCCCAAATTCTTGAAACGACTATCAGAGCACCCATACTTGTAATAAACGACATCTCTAAATTGCAGAGTGAGGATTGCTGCGATTGGAATCTCACCCTTGTACGCCACACGGATATGTAATGCTTTGTCGTGATATTCGGTCAGATTCTTAAACCAAGAATTTGGGATGGGCGGCACGCAATGCCGGCGCCGGGTAGTAACAAACAAAGCGTAGAAGTCTTTGAGCAGGTCAGAGGACCTGCCGCATCTCTCAACCAGACCCGCGCGCTCAGCCCGCTGGATCCGGCGCTGAACACAACACTTGTCTAGACTGCGAAACACTGAGTTTAGGTCTGGAACCAGATCGAGTGTGTGCAAAAAGTACGTCGCTGTTGGCACAAACCCGATTCCCGTACCTGTCTGGCCGAAACTTCCGTTGATCGGTCGAATCTCTAAACGCTTCCAGTTCTCGCGATCAGACGCACTTAACAGATAACCGATCATGAAATTCAAGTCTTCGCCCACTTCGCAAAGTGGTTCGCAATGATCTGAAAAGGGTAGTGAGATGAGCCGGCTTCCCGTAAGCCGACTATCAACACGACAGAACACCATCCCATTCTTCAGTTCGCCAGTAGGCGAGGATGTTGTAAACGCCACGGGTTCGTATCCGAAGGTGCAACGAAGGGCCTTGAGCCATCCCACGGTGTGGAAGACAGACGCTTTAGGATGCTTTTGCACGAGGTCTGCCCAACGGGCGTCCGATGTGGGATCGAACTGATACAGTCTCATTTACCGAGCTGAGCTTTCATAGTAGTTTCATTGCGGGGGATGCGTGACCGCGCCAGCGTGCAAATTTTGAATTTCGCACGTAGCCTTGGGGCTGCGTAACTATCCGTGCGCATGTTGGTTTCTATGCCGAAACTAAGCTCTCCTTTTTAATCGCGGAAGGAGTTTTCAGTCCCCGAAAGAGATCTAAGTAGAGTGATTTCTGACCAGCGACGAACAAGAGTATCCCTAAGTACGTAACCAGAAGACTCGAACTTTCCAGAATAAGCCGGGGCAAAGGAGACAATCCGAAGCCGCAAATTAATCTTACTCCTAATGCAATTAATGCGGCTGCGAAGCTTGAAGCCAGCGGTCGGCCCACTGCCGGCAAAATGTCCCGCAGGGAAACCGGCGTGCCGTGGAGACACCACGCAATATGGGGAACGACCCACAGAGTCATGACCGCGGAGTAGGCGAATGCGACTCCCTTAGGTCCGTAAGGCAGGCCCAAAACATAGCCAACAATCATAAGGGGTGCAAGGACCAAAGCGATCTTCAAGCTGCGCGCCACCAGTCCCAGTGAGTACAACAGCCACCCTAGAGGATAGATGAGTGCAAAGATCAGGGTGGTTGGGGCCAGCAAGCGAAGAATTGGAACCGCTTGGGTCCATTTTGTTCCTAGAACAACGAGGACAATATCATTACCAAACAAGATGCATGCGACCGTCAGAGGAACGGTTAGTGCCACAACTAAGGAGTAGCCCTTGATAAAATAATTCTTTAACCTTTTGGAGTCATCCTGGACCCGCGATAGGGCAGAAAATGCCACGCCACCGACTGCTGCATTCATGTTGTCCGTCGGCATGCTTGTAAGCTGGAAGGCCCTCCCATAGATTCCGATTGCGTCAACTCCCCAAAACCGCCCCAGCAAGACCTTATCGAGATTAAATGCGACGTAAGCCACTAGGCCATGCAAAGTGATTGTGCCGCCAAAACGCAACATAGAACGAGTTCCAGCCTGCCTACGTGGCGGGCCCGGAATCCAAGCTGTTATCAGCCACGCACATATCGTGGAGATAAGCGGCGTCGTGATACCGATAGCGACAAGTGCCCAATAGCGATACCCGCTCATCGCCATAATTATTCCAATTACAGTACTCAATGACAACGAAATAACATCTATAATCGCCATTGAAGTAAATCGCATTTGTCGTTGGAGTAGCGCGGAGTGTTGTACCCCTGCCGCATTGAAGATGAATCCCATGCCCATGACGGTCGTCACCAAAACGAGGCGAGGCTCATGATAAAAGGCAGCAAGCGCGGGTGCCATTGCTGCTGACAGAAGACCAAGCGTCGCGCCAGCCAAGAGGTTGATCCAGAATAGCGTTGAAATTTGTTCTTCGGAGATAGTCGTGCGCTGAATTGTGGCGGTCGAAAGTCCGAAATCCTTGAACAAGTTCAAGATCCCAACTACAGCTGTAACCATACCGACGAGTCCAAAATCCTTAGGATCCAATAGTCGGGCTAATACCATGAGCGAACCCAGACGCACGAAGAAATTCGTCCCTTGGGAAAAGACTTTGGCCATTCCCCCGCGAATCGTCCGCTGAGTTAAGTCCTTCATAGCGATCGCACACCGCCCATCGGAGAAATCAGTCGGCTGCGCCTGTGATCGCACATTTGTCGCAAATTACGAAGATCGCGCATCACTTGGCCCCTTTAGCTCACAAACCAGCTTGCGGCAATAGAATGCTTCCGCGTACTTGTCCCGCGCAGCGCACTCGACACCTCGAAGGCGCAGGATGGCCTGAAAGGTGTCTTCTGTAAACCAACTCTTGTCGGTCTGTGTTTGGAAGAACTCGCAGAGGTACTTAATCTTGCGGTCGCAGACTTCCCGCTCGAGAGTCACGAAGCAGTTCGGTGAGCCCAGATCCCCGTCATATTTCGGAATCTCATATTCCAGAATGAGATGACTGCGCCAGGTGTTCCAGGTGAGATCCGATATAATGCGATGGTCTTGATGGCGATCATGGCGATAGTGAGTGAAGATCAGGTCCGGCGAAATACGTGTTTTCAGCTCCTCAAAGAAATCCTTTATTGTGGCTCCGTCGTAAGGAAAATAGCTCGCCCGAAAGTCTTTGACTAGAACCTCCTTGCGTTCGGCGTGTTTCAGAAAACGTGCAGCGCTCGCGCGCGCCTCGCGTTCGCGATCTTTCCCGGAACTGAAGACGACCCAGAGAAACTCCACATCGCGGCGCTGGGAAAGCAACTGTAGAACCGTCCCGCCGCAGCCTATCTCGATGTCGTCTGAGTGTGCCCCGAGACACAAGATTTTAAGAGGGGTACGATGGGCTTGGAAGAGACTCGTGGCATTCATAGGTTGAAACTCGAAAGTACAAGTCACTAGCCGCGACCACCACCATTGGTTCTCCAGACTTCCCAAGGAGCAACTCCGCCGGAACACAGGCTTTCCAATTGCTGCTTGTCCTTGAACGTATCCATGCTGGCCCAAAAGCCATCATAGGTGTAACCGATGAGCTGCTTCTTCTCGACCAGCCTCTGAAATGGCTCCATAACAAGCTCATCCTTCTCGCGGATGTAATCGAAAATCTGCTGCTTGAAGATGAAAAAACCTCCATTGATCCGGATACTCCCATTATTGATGGGGTGAATGTCCGACACGAGATTGCCGTTGCCCTCCTGCAAGAAGACTGAGTGATAACTCAGGTTTGGCCGGACACAGAGGAAACTGGCGATCTTGTCCTGCTGGTGAAAGTGGTCCAGCTGTTGCGCAAGAGGCATATTCGTCAAGCCGTCGCTATAATTAGCCAGGAATTCTTCTTCTCCTTCCACGTATTTCTGGACCGTTCTCAAACGTTGGCCAATGTTGGAATGGATTCCGGTATCGCAAAAGGTGATTCGCCAGTCGTGAATATCGCTGTTCAGAAGCTCGAGCTTCCTGCCTCCACCGGACAGGACGAAATCATTGGAGGCGCACTCGTTGTAGTTGAGAAAGTAGTTTTTGATTACATCACCGCGGTGTCCTAGACACAGAATAAAGTCCTTGTGGCCGAAGTGGGCGTAATATTTCATAACGTGCCAGAGAATAGGCCGGTAACCGATATGCACCATCGGTTTAGGAGTATCCTCGGCATCGCGGATCCGTAAGCCTTGTCCGCCACAGAAAAGAACGACTTTCATTGGCTATCCTCCGTTTGCGTACCGCGGGAATTCTAGGCGCTTACTCCCACGACTTCCTCAAGCCAAGTTTCGCTTCGGAACCGGCGGTACTGCTCAGCACGTAAAGTGTCTGCGATTCTATCGGAGGGAAGAGTGACGTCGTCGTAGGTAATCACAGAGTCTTTCGCAATGTCGCGCTTCAACAAGCAGCCCTCAACCAGCCCTTCGGGCAGATACCGCTTGCTGCACATTTCTTCGGAATTCACGGCCTCACCGTAGGTCATGTACATGCCGTAATCATCGAGCACTTCGCCGGAGCGCAGGTCGCGCTTAGCGACAGCACAGACCTCAACTACGGGACCTCCAAGCGGCTTGGCCACTGAGTCTCGGAAAAGCGCGACGCGCGCAATCGTATTGGGCACTTCAAAGTGAACCAGGTGATACGGGATGAAGAATGAATACAGCGGACCGTCGCCCATTTTATAGTAACTGAGATAGTGCTGTTGTTTGGGATCTGGATGCTCGGCTAAACAGTAGACCTTCGTCAAGGACGTGCCAACCACATAATCAACAATGCCGCCTAACTTCCTGAGTTCTTCGATGTCGTAGATCTTGCCGATCTTCAGAATGTCGTCTTTATAATCCAGCCCTTTGGACATGCCGCGTGAGCGCACTACAAAACCAGTCGCGTTGGCAACAATCGCCTCCTCGAAGCTGATCTTGGAGCCGTCGGCAAAACTGGTCACCATGGTGGGGTTTTGTCCCCATTTCTCGGCGAAGCCTTTTTGAGTTGTCGGATTGCGGTATGGATCTTGAAGGCCCTTGACGTTTCCGATCACCCGCGGGGTAAGTCCGAGCCCCTTGACCCAGCGGTACAGGTTGATCTGCAGCCCCGGCTCATCTCCATCGCACGCCGACAGGATTACTCCATGCTTGTCTGCATAAACCTGCAGGATCGGTCCAATCGTCGCGTCGAGTTCGGCATTCAATAAGACCACGTCCTTGCCGTGCCGGAATGCCTCGAGCGCCACCCGGGCGCCGAATTCAACGGATCCGGTCACGTCTACCAGCAGGTCGATCTGGGAGGAACGTGCCAGCAAGAAGGCATCCTCCGTTGCGACCACTTTGCCCTCACGAATGGCTAAATCGACCTCTGGCTGTACCAACGGAGACACCACGTCACTAATTCCAGCATAGTAGCAAAGATCAAGATTGCGCTGCGGTCGGCGGCTGTAGACGCCGACAAGACGCATTCCCGGCATTGTATTGGCGATATGATTCGCGAGAGCGCGTGATGTGAAGCCTGCGCCCAGCAGAGCAACCCGGATCGGCCGACCTTCCCTTTCTCTCGCTTTTAGTGCAGTGTCAACGATTATCATGTGAATCCCTCCTACTACATTTGACCAATCGGCGCGCCCCAAGAGTCCATAGTCACTGGTCCCATTTGCCTCAGACTCATCCTCTGCTTGAGGTCTGATTCTTGCTCGTCCAATCGTCTCCAGGCTTGGTCCTTTTCGGACACAATGGTTATCGGGAGAGGCCACTGCAGTGCCAACCGAGGATCGTTATACAAAAGTCCGCCTTCAGACCCGGGCGCGTAGAACTCTCCCGCCTGGTAGCTGGTTTCCGTATTGTCGCGAAGTACCTGATACCCGTGCGCAAAGCGCTCTGGCACATAGAGGGCGCGGTAGTTGTTTTCGCTCAGTTCGATTGCGAGGTTCTGGAGGTAAGTCGGGCTTTCCGGGCGCAGATCCACGATAACGTCCAGGATCGCTCCACGAGTGCAGCGCACGAATTTTGACTCCACTGCTGGCGGGAATTGGAAATGCATGCCGCGGAGCGTGCCCTTATGGTGGTTGAAAGCGATATTCATCTGCGCAATGATTGGCTTCAAGCCATACGCTTCGAACTCATGCTGACAGAAGGCACGCGCGAAGAAGCCCCGCGAGTCCTCGCGCCGTTCGAGATCGACCACAAATGCGCCTTTGAGTTTTGTCGAAGTGAAGTACATGAAAATGAGTCTCCTTTTTCAGGGCTCTGAACTTTGGCAGGACATATCGAAGTGCCGCGCTGAATCTGGGTTATAGACCAATCCCCGCGTAATGTGCGAGTTGCCGTTTGTCGAGCATACGCCGGCCGTCGACGACTAGCGGCTTTTTCTTCATGGTCGCGAGCAAGTCCGGGACGCGCCGGAAGTCGTCCCAGCCTGTAAGTAGAACCGTGGCATCGACATCCGTGAGCGCCGACTCGAGTTTGTCGAGAAACAGGATTCGATCGGCAGGCAGAACTGTTTTGGCCGATTCGGTGGCTACCGGGTCGTAGGCCGACACGATGACATCGCGCTCGAGCAGGCCACGAATGATGGGGATTGCGGGTGATTCGCGGACATCATCTGTGTCGGGCTTGAAGGCCAGCCCCAGGATACTGACTTTGAGCCCTTGTAGGGACGGGAAATGCCGCTCAAGTATCTCGATAATCCGGTTCGGCTGATTGAGATTGACCCGGAGCACGGCCTCGAGCAGCGGCATCGGCCGCCCACTTGACTTGCCGTACGCGACCAAAGCGTTCACATCCTTCGGCAGACAACTGCCGCCGAACCCGCACCCAGGATAGAGAAATGAAGTGATAGGCGCGGTGACGCGAGTTCCGTCCTTGAGCACCGTGGTGAGATAACGCGCCAGGTGCACGCTCTGGACCACGTCCGTCATATCTACGCCGCCCACCTGCGCACAGAGGTTGCCGATTTCATTCGAGAACGAAATCAGCGTGGCGAGCATGCTGTTGGCAGTGTACTTGGCCATCTCAGCGGTCTTGTTGTTTGTGCGCAAGACCGGTACGTTCGCAAACGGCGCGTAAAGTTTTGCGAGCATGTCGATCGTGCATTCGTCCATTCCACCCAGCACTATGCGGTCGGGCTCCAGGAAATCATGGACTGCAACGCCTTCAGTGAGGAACTCTGGGTTCATGCCGACACCGAAGTCAACGCCGGCGCGCCGGCCGGAAGCTTCCTCCAGCAACGGACAAACCACTTCATCGGTGGTGCCTGGCACAACGGTACTCTTCACGACTACCACGTGATAATTCTTCTTATTGCGTAGCGCCGCGCCGACGTCGCGCGCTGCTTGGCGGACGAAGGTGAGATCAATGTGCTCCCCGTCGAAAGGAGTGCCTACCGCGATAAAGGTCACCTCTGTGCCGTGCACGGCAGATTCTATGTCCGTCGTTGCTCGGAGTCGACCGCCAACATGGCGCCGCAGTAGTGCTTCTAGACCCTCTTCGTGGATCGGCGCTTCCCCGCGATTGATGCGTTCCACTTTGGAACGATCGACGTCAACACAGGTGACCTCGTGCCCTACCTCGGCGAAACAGGCCCCGCTGACTAAGCCGACGTAGCCAGTGCCGACGATTGATACCTTCATCAAAGCTCTTCCTCCTCGCGGTTATAGCTGTACCAAATGAGTGAACGGCGGAGACCTTCGTCAAGCAGAATGCTCGGATTGTATCCAAGATGGCAGCGCGCCTTCTCGATGGCGGGGCAGCGGCGATTTGGGTTGTCCACGAGATAGTCGGTCTCAGAGCTAGCCCTGCGCACCAACTTGCCGCGGTAATCGAAAAGATCCCGTGCGGTCGCGATCACGCGATCCGCGAGTTGAGCGATGGAGATCTCGGGACGCTCGATACCAATGTTATATCCCTCGCCCGGGTGACCCTTAATCAGAATTTTGTAGTAGCCGGTGATTGCGTCGGCGCTGTAGCAAAAAGTCCGCGTCGGCGAGCCGTCGGAGTACATGACGATGTCGCGTCCACCCAGTACCTGACGTGCAAAATCAGGTAACACGCGGCCATCCGTAATCTTGAGTCCCGGCCCATAGTTGTTGAATGGCCGAGCCATTTTGACCGCTACACCATATTGGCGCGCGAAGGTCACACACAAGGTTTCCCCGAAACGCTTGGATTCGTCGTAGCAGGCCCGAGGACCAACGCAAGAGACGTTGCCGCGATACTCTTCAGAAGTCGGGATGGCCTCCGGTGCCGGGTCGCCATATATTTCACTGGAAGAAAAAAATAGGAGACTCTCTACGGGCCGGCTACAATCGCCTTGGCGCACGCAGTACTCCAGTAAATTGCGCAAGCCATAGATGTTGGCATCAATCGTTTGCAGAGGGTATTTGCGGTAGTAGGTCGGCGAAGCAATCCCCGCGGCATGGATGATGAACTGAAAATCACCGACATCCTGCGGAAGCGGTTGGGTCACATCGTGATGCTTGACGTGCAGATTAGGGGCCGCCTGCAATGCGCTGAGCCAGGCTGGGGTTCCACGCTTGAAATTGTCGTACACAGTGAGACGAATCTTAGAAGCTAAGTCGGCCCTCTTGTTGAAATGCAGCGCCGCTTGTATCAAGTAGTAGCCGAGAAAGCCTGCTCCGCCAGTAATCAGCAGGCTCTTGCCGGCGAGGCGACCAAACTCGTCCTGCAGATTGTTCGCGATGAAATCGAGATCCCGAGTTAAAAGATCGTCAAGAGATGGAAGTGCAGTGGGCACGGAAGTCCGGTCTCCAGGTGTACTAGATTTAGTTACGACAACGCCCTTACGGCAGTAGAAAGCCTCAGTGTTAAACAGCGCTTGCAAGTTATGGCCTGCAGTGGCAAGGAGAAACTGCAATATGTCTGATTATTTCTCCCAAGAATTGCGAGGCCAAGGGAACCATCGATAGTCATACACTGGGTCTGCGAAGATCTCATGATCGGCCTGCAGCTGATTCGTGAACTGTAGCCGCTCCAAAAATATCTTCATATTGCCTATCTAGGGCTCTGCGATAAGATTCCGTCTTCTGCTGGACTTGTAGCTTGAGATATTCCGTATGCTCCTTGAGTGCGGCAAATTGCGCTGTCAATTTTTCGAGATCAATGTTTTCGATATCCTGACAGAATTCGGTCAACCCCACTGCGCTCATCAGCGAATCGACTTTTTCATGAAACGAAATCGCCACAACTGGCTTGCCAAGCATCAGAGCCAAGAGCACATTGTGAAACCGGCTCGCAATCACCACATCCGTTTCGACCAGTTGCGACAACAACTGATCGACAGAATGGGCGGGCTCATCGACAATCTCTATGCCATCAAACTTCCATCCATTTCGTTCCAATAACGCTTTCAAGTCCTGCCGGGCACGCATATCGTATGCAACGTCACCGATCAGGAGCCGAACCGTGTACTTACGTTCGAGCAACCAGCCCACGAAAGCAGCAACTTTCTTGATGTAATCCTTGTAAATCGCTTCATCGTTCTCGGAAGTGGTGCGCTTGCGGTTATGCGTGATTAGACCCACTCCGATCAAACCGCGTCGGTTTTCACGCTTCCGGCTCGAGGGCACGATCCCTCTCGGCAAGCTAAACGCAAGGTCAGGATAAATGGCATCCCCATTGGTTTTGAAGCCTATCCCTTCCAGATAGTCTTTAGAGAAGCGATCGCGGTAGGACCGGTAGTCTGCCAACCTCAGGGCTGTCTTAATGAAGAACCTGCTCAGCGGATGGCGTATCGGGCCCACCCCAACGCTGACAAAGAGTAGCTTTCGCCGGCACAGTTTCGCAGCGATAGACCATTTCAGTAGATCGTAGTGCAAGCCAAAAGGAAGCATACCGACATCTGTCAGCATCCCCGTGCCTGTAATTATGAGCATATGACTATTTCTTGATTTCTTGATCGCACTAGCCCATCGATATAGTTCTACCGGAATTCCAACAATAATCCTTCTCAGCCATCGCAAGAGCCGACTCCTCATTCCAGTCAGCGGCATTTCTCGGATCGGAGAAGCAAGAATATTGTAGGTCGATGCCGTCACTTCAGGGCCCGTACAAATACAGCTGATCTGAGCGTCCGGCCTCCACCTGCGAAGGTTATGTAACATCGCCCAAAGCGTACACTCATTGCCTAAATTCCCCGACCCAAAGATCCCCAAAAGTGTGACTCGCTTTCTGGCAAGGTCAGTGATCATGGGCTTCACGGCCGGCGGATCCTCACCACAGAGCGATTCGTACTTCCGCTGATCTGGATCCTGTAAACGGGCACACTGTGCATTCTGAAAGGTGGCAGCAGGGAGGACCAGGTATTACTCTTGGTCACAGAGCTGTCGGATAGCAGTCGTTCCTGGACAAGCTACCGCCGTCAAGGTCACAAGACGTACCTGTAAGTAGTGCAATCCGATCACCAAATCTTTCTACGTGGAAGCCTTGTTCGCTTGCCCGACGCCGGCTTACTTATTGAAAATACAGACGATAGGAGATACAAGATAGCGCAGCCAAAGCTTGAATTGGAAGGCTTCCCCTGAACTGGAGTGAAGAGGAAAAGACCTGCCGCAGCTAGCGAACAGCTTTCCCAGCAGTCTCCTAGTGGGATAGGCAGAGTGTCTGGGTTGTGAGGTGCCTAAGCACAGGGCCGGTCATTGCTACTGAACGGTGGCAGTCAATCCCGAAGGAGGTACAGGGGAAGTTGATGAACTGCTGCAGCCTCCGCTGACGACGCCGAAAGTTGTGGATGGGCAGTTATCAGACGGGTGCGGATAGGTGTAGGGCGTGTAGGTGTAGCTCACTGGACAGCCCGCCGAAACGTCCGCAGCAGATTCGCAACGTTCGAGCGTGACGGGCTGTGTGCTTGTGTAGATGGCGTTGCACAAACTACCTGACAATCCCGAGCAATGTGCGGAGTCGTTCGGTGCCGTGCCGATTTGCACCATGCTAGAATTATTATTCGAGATTGAACTGATTGAGGTGAGGCCGCTGTTGTTCCAGAAATAAACGGGGGTGTAATTCGTGCCGTTGAGGCCCATGCCGAATTGATACCGCACCGGATAGGTGCCCGTCGTGTCGCTTCCGATAGGGCCTACGGTGATGCCAACTCCCGTCTGGTAGGTATTGTTGAAGTAGACGCCCGACCCTCCACGGAAGTCCATGAAGGAGCCTGTTCCGGGGTTCGTCAGGTAGGTGTTGTTATACATCTCGGTCCAGCGCGTGCTTGGTCCTGCGCCGTGAACGTCGTTCTGGCAGTTCTTCAACTGATTGTAGCGGAACACGAACACCGCTCCGTAGTTTGCTTCCTCCCCTTGGCAGTACTGGCCGCTGTAGTTCCAATTGTTGTTCTCCATGAACACCATGTCCGAGCCGCCAGGGATTACGTCCTCCGTCCAGCAGCTCGAACACCCGGCATTCCCACCCAAGATGTGAAACGTCTCGTCCGCATTGCCTGTGCCGTTGATTTCGTTATGGTCGATGAGGCCCGGACCCAGACCATTCGTAGTGACACACGTTCCCCCGCCATTGGTGCCACTGAAAGTCACGTTGTAGATGCGGAAAATCTTGTTGTATGGCGGGCCACTCGCAAGATTCACTTGGAACGGAGAATCCCCGTTGCCGTAGCATTTGCTGAACGTGCCGTTGGTCACTATCAGGCTGCCCACGGAATCCGTGTTGAGGTTAAGATGCGAGCTGTTCGGGTTGATGACGCATCCGTTGAAATTCAGCGTGATGCCCTTGCTCACCGTTACCGGACCACTCCATGTCGCGCTGCCGCCGCCGTTTGGCCCATTCACCGTATCGCCGTCCGTGGCCGAATTGACTGCCGTTTGAAAGTCAGAACTGCCGCAACTCGCTGCCGTGTATGTATTTGCCCGCAGGGAAGAAGCCGTCAAGAGAAACAGAAACACAAATGCTAGGCGCTTTAGCATGGTCCAGCTCCGAGCAAAGCAGAGCAGGATGCGGCCGTGTACGTCGCGCTCGCTATCTTTGGACTGAACGCGAAAATCAATAAAACAACAAGGAGAACAAATCTCCGCCTTGAATTCAACTCCGGAAATCGGTTGCTCATCCCCCGGGCTCCTGAATACCCCTACACGCCTCAGTATAGACTTCTCGCGGGCTTTAAGAAGACTGACCACAAGACCCAATTTAGTACAGGGGGTTAACTTGTACCCGTGGTCAGTCCGACGTTCTAGGGCCCGAGGTCGAAGATAGCTAGTGAAGGAGTTTTACACTAAGGGGAACTATGCCCAGATCTGACAGCCTCCTCCGTTCCCGTCGCGGCGAGCATGTCGTTGTCCTTCAATCCATTGATTACTTCAAACTCATCGGTATGGCTCCAGGGGAATTCCAACGAGCAGCTATATTGCCCCAGCGTTGCTTACCCGCGGCCAACGCCCTTCTCCAATGGGGAAAGTAGAGATCTTGTACATCGACGAGGTCTCTTCAGGGCCAGCACAAAATAGAGCAAAACTCCGCAGTCGGTAAGGAACGCCTAAGGTTGAAAAGCATCGCCCGTAGCGTGCACTCGTTGTTCAAATTGTCGGCACCAAAAATCCCGAAAATAGCGATCTTGGGTCGAGTGAGATCAGTGTCAACCGGCCATTTCACAGGCCGGATGCTACGTCGGCGTGGCTACCCTCATGTGCATTCTCTTCAGGAATTACTGGGACCAGCCGCGACCGCCTTCAAACCTTCGCTGCCTCCATTCTCCTCACGTTTGGGTGGGTTGCGGGAGGTGCCAGCTGAAAGGCTGCCGCGTAGCGAAGTTTCCAATCCGGTCTTCTCTTGTTCAAAGGCTCCAAGGCTGCGTAGTGGCATGGCCACCGACTGCCCAAGGCACGGTCCCCTTCGTGAACCTCAGTTAGTAGTTCCTCGACCGGCTCCCAGCCCATATCAGATGCGACCTTCGTCCGGACATCCAAGTCGATTCCAGAAACGAAGAGATATCCATGCGGGCTCACCAACCTGGCGATGTTGCGCAAACATCTCTCCGCTTCCGGGGCACCCATGTGGCAAAGAAAATTGTTGGCCACCACCATATCTTGAGGCCCCAAGTCATCAACAATTTTCGAGTCCCCGGCATCACCGACCTGCCAGTCAATTCCTTCCCGGATCCACGATTTCACTGTTACCACGTCGCCGTCCCTTTGGAACATATCCGCCATTTCTGCCGTCGTCATGGCTGAACAAATTGCTGTATCAGCCAATTGCGGAGTCGCGAGAGAGTAGACGCCCCGTTCTGCAAATTCGACAGCCTGCCTGGAAATATCCACGGCATGCAGAACAAGCTTCAAGTCAGGCCGTGCCGATCGGATTCTCCACGCCACCGAATAAGCTTCAGGACCAGTGCTGCAACCCAAAACCGCCACTCTCAGGGTTTCACCTGTTCCCTTCTGATCCAAAAGCCGGCGGATCAACTCCAACTCCGCTCGATTTCGCAAGAAATAGGTACTGAAGGCTTGCGCGCGCCCCAACTGTACCTGCGACAATGCGTGCAAAAACTCTCCATAGACGCGAATCGGGCCGAAAGCAGTTGCGGATGGTGGAAGCGCATTCCACAAATGCTGGTTTAACCGCAAATAGCCACCGACCGGCGACTTCCCAAAAACTCTCAGCCTGACCAACCTCGTCAGCCAAGAGCTCCCGTTTGTACTGCGGGGGAAATCACCGTGAACCACATCCGGATTCCATCTGGTCATTATTTCGTTTCCTCGTTTCCAGCGTGGCGCACCTACCGCTATCATTGTCATTTTCCCCGAATATGTATACTCCACCTTTGGAGGAACCTCCACAAGCATGCCCGGATTTACCGCATAGCGATTACCATTCATGGTGAAATAGCCGGTTCCCGAGAGCACATAATAGAAACGCGTGAGTTTCTTACTGATGAAAAAGGTGTCGTGACCCTTCTCGGATTCCACATAGAGGATCTCTATTTCTTTGTATTGTAATTGGCCAAACGTATACCCAAGGAATCCCTTCCCTGTGAATGAAGCCGAGTTTGGCAATGTGTGTATGTAGGGCAGAAAATTTGTCTCCGACGATCGCTGCACGATGTTTTTCCCTTCGTGGGATCCGCGTCTGGATCAATGGATGAAGTTCTCTGGAGGTTTGTCCAGTTTTAAAAAGCAGATGGGGACTTACTGGCAACAGCCAGCAAAGGCAGTGCAGGATTTCTAGGCAGCTACCTCGGGAAGGCCCCCATGAACCCTGATCCAATGTTCAAAAACCACGAGACTAAACAGCACTTTATGATTGTCACTTTGACCGGATTGATGCTGCTGCAACATTTCGCGTACGGCTGATGAGCGTAAGTATTCATTTATTCTGGAGCTTCCATCAAGCAGGATTTCTTCCATTTTGTTGTGCATGGCGTCGCGGAACCAATCATCAACCACATTCACGGCGAATCCCCGCTTCTTTCTTCTTAAGATGGGCTCGGGCAGGAAAGCTTGGCACACCTGTCGATGTAACCACTTTCGTGAACCTGCCCGGACCTTGAAGCCTGCCGAGAGTCTTTCGACATACTCCACAATCTCCTTATCCAGGTATGGCACCCGTACTTCGAGCCCATGTGCCATCGAAAGTTTATCTGCGTACATCAAAAGTTCATCCGGGAGCGTGGAGCGCACTTCGAGGAACTGAAAACCTCCAAGCTCGTCGGTTTGTTTCATCAGTGGCGCCAGATCCTGCCAGCACTCCAGGATTTTGTCCCCGGTATCAGGACCAACCAGGCCTTCCCGGAACAAGGAATCCACTCTGTTGCCGGGCATGAGCGATAAAACGTTCTGATATCTTTTCAAACGCTCGGGGATATCCAGCGCGTACACGCCCCTCTTGAGAGTCTCGTTTCTTGGCAGCGCTCCAACCGCAGAGGAGACGGCGCTGCGCACCCACCCGGGCAAACCAGCCCAGAGTGCGCCGTAGCGCACCCCAAGGTGACGTCGGTAGCCACCAAACAACTCGTCCGGACCTTGGCCCATCAGTGCTACCTTCACGTCCTGACGTGCCCGCTGGCATACAAAATACATGGGCACAATCGATGAGGATGCGATCGGTTCTTCCAGGCAAGCAACGATATGGGGAAGCGCTTCCTCGAAGGTTCCTCTATCCAGCTTCACCGCCGTGTGTTGTGAAGAAAAATGGGCCGCCGTTTCAGCGGCATCACTCAATTCGTCATCAGCGAAGCCCGAACCATACCCGACCGTATATGTGCGCCAGGAATCTCCGTTCAGCTTCATGAGCGCTAACAGAAGGGCGGAATCCATACCCCCGCTCAAAAGCAGGCCGAGAGGCACATCACTCAGAAGATGCCGCTTCACCGACCGCTTGTAGAGTTCCAATAACTCCTCTTGGGCATCAGCGACCGATTTCATGGGGGAGAACGGCGCGGGCTCGTATTTGTACCACTGGCGCACACTGCACGTGCCCCCTTCACAGACCAACATGGTCCCCGGAGCAAGCTTCCGGATGTTTTCAAAAATGGTGTTGGGCGAGGGTGTATAGCGATACCGGATGAACAGATTCAAAGAACATGGATCAACATTGGGTTTCTCATCTTTGGCCGCAACAACCGCTCGAATTTCAGAGCCAAAATACAGGCGGCCTCTGTCAACCTTGTAGTAGACCAGTTTGATGCCAAATCGGTCTCGCGCAAGGATTAAGCGTTTGCGGCAGGAATCCCAGATAGCCAGACCAAACATTCCGTTGAGGTGATCAAATATTCCGTCGCCCCACTGCTTGTACCCGTGAACGATCACTTCGGTATCGCACGAGGTCCGGAATACGTATCCATAGCCTTCCAGTTCGCGTCTGAGCTCGGGGAAATTGTAGATTTCGCCGTTAAAAATCACCCAGACGGATTTCTTCGGGTCCGACATGGGCTGGTGACCGCCTCCCAGATCAATGATGGAAAGCCGGCGAAAACCGAGTCCCAGAGGTCCATCAATGTGATAGCCCTCGTCATCCGGCCCCCGATGCGCAATGCTCCGGGCCATCCTCTCGATATCCTGACGAAGCACCGGGGCTCCGTCACCAAAGTTATATTGTCCGCAGATTCCGCACATCAGACGACCTGTTCCTTGCCTACAGATTCGAGCTTATCGCCCTGTTTTGCTTGATAAAGCAAAAAACAAAGACTCCTGAACATTTGCGACTGCGCCCAACGGTGCATCGGCGTGTTATCCCAGCCAAGGAGAAGCTGACGGCTGCGGAAGGATCCGTCGGACTTTTGCCATTCATCACGATTGACGACAGTCGCCAGGACATGGTCCAGGACCGGAAAACGGCCTTTCAAGAGCACTCCCAGGTTGACACACTCCGCACAATCGTAGAGCTCGCGCCGGTAAACCGTGAGACGCGGCCTGCGCGAGAAAGGCTTGGGCAAGCCGTCTTCAGAAAACAGATTCTCGACGTAGTACCGGACTCCTCGCTCGATCGCTTTTGTGCAGCTTTCATGTCCTGTCAGACATTCGATTTTTGCCAATGCCTTGAGGACAAAACAGGTATGGAAGTGATCGACAAAGTCACGCTGGCCGTCCATAGAGTAGTACCAGGAACCGTCTTGGTTTTGAGATTCAAGGACAAAGTTCAGATTTCTTTCCGCGACTTTCATGTATTTCGGTTCCGAAAAATCCACTGATGCCTTTGTCAGCAGATATGCCCGATATGCACTGGCATTGATGACCCCACCCTGATCGTTGGGATCGGGAGTATAAGCGCATGTGGAAGCATGGGGTGAGGTAACCGAATCTCGGTAGTCCAGTAGGGCATGTTCCGCGATTGACTGCGTGATCCCCAGCCACTTTGGATTCCGGTCGATCTCATAAACTTCCCTAAACGCCTCGTAGACATACGGTAGGGTTGTTATGAGCGGAGTTCCTTCCTTCATGGTGCCGTTTCGGGTTTCCCAATTGAACGGATAGCCCCAACAATAGCGTTCGTATCCAGGGCAGCGGCTCTCTTCCAGCACCTCAAGGAAATGAACCGCCCGTCGGTAGTACTTCTCTTCCCCCAAAACTCGCGAAAGGAACGCAAACCCCATCGCATAGTGCGCATCAGCAATTGGGAATCGTTGGGGTTTCCAAAAGAGTCTTCGGGCCGAGGGAACGAATGCCTCGGATAATATCATCGGGGATACGGCCAACGTTCCGAACAACCGATGCCGGTAGTAAAGAGCCTTGGCGCTCCGCCCCAGATCGCTTGCGAAATAGCTCTGATGGTCGTACGACGTCTCTCCGTATTGATCCAGCCATCCGACAAAGCGGAGCACGGCGGCCTGAGTCTTCTCGATAGATATGGAATCCGTCATTGCTTTCAGCTTTCTGAAAAGCCAACTCTAGCTTGCTTTGACCTTGAAACTGTCGATGCGCTCAAGCCTGAACAGCGATCTCAATATGGTTCTCAGTTTCTGCATCTGCTCCTTCCGATGGAACCGCATCAATTCGTCGGAAACCGGCCTCTTTATTTGGCGCAGGAACGCAGAAACGTAACCGGAATACAATGCAATACCCGCCAGCAGATACGGCTTCTTGGTTGACCGATAAAAAAGTCTGAAAACTTCCCATAAGGGATGATTTCCAAGATAGTAGTCCTTTTCGCCATAAGAAAACGCTGAGGCGAGAGGCGAACGTTCGGCAGTGCCTAGACTCCGGTAGTGAAAAAAGGATTTCTCCCGGAACGAGCGGGTTCGCCATCCCTTCATCCGCGCAGTGGTCACCGCTATCCAATCGATACCTCCCGCCTTGTTCGGGATGTATCCGCCAATCTCGTCAAAGCACCGCCGGCGGAAAAGCTGGCAGCCGCCCGCGACATGGTTTTGCCCTTCAAAGCTGTCGCTTTCTGAACTGTATCCCTGTTCGCGAAAGATCGTCCCGGCAACTCCAAGACTTGGGTCCTCCTTGAACTTATCGAGCAGGAATTCGACGTAGTCAGCATCAAAGGAAACGTCGGAATCCAGGTTTCCTATGACTTCATAATCGAGGTTTTTGACCTTCCCAAAACCGGCATTGAACGCATTGACCTTGGCCGCGAAGCTGCGATCCCTGTGAGCCGGCAGGTCCACCATTTCGATCCACTCGTATTTTGCAAGGTACCGGCCCACAATGCTCGCCGTGGAATCGGTTGAGCCGTCATTCACGATTACCCACTTCAAGGGCACTACGGTTTGCGCAATCATCGATTGGATTACCTTCTCGATTAGCGCTTCTTCGTTGCGAGAGGGAGTGATAAGGACGTATGGGATGTGATTCATATGATTCCTCCGCCGAGCGTTAATGCTAGGGGAGCTCTGTCAGCCCGCAACCGATGCTCAGGGCGCACTGTGCAGAGCGCAATTGAGAAAAATCTCATCCATGATCTACGACGTCGCAGGATTTCACCGTAGGATATCGGCAATGTCCTCCGTCACAATTCGAGTCATAAAAGCTCTGCATCAGAACTTTCATGCCATGACCTTCTTGAAAGTCAGCACTTAGGAACTTCCTCGCTGTTCCCGGAAAGTCCGTCACATGCTGCATCGCGCAGCCCGCGTCCGTGAAGTTCATTTCGATAAAATGTCTCAAAATACATAAGAATGCATCCGACCTTCTGCTACACAGGTCAGCGACGGCGAATTCCATTCGCCATGTAAGCCTCACTGACTGCTTTTTGCAACATCAGTCGTCCCACCACCAGCTATCGGGTTTTCCAAACGAAGTATCTGCTGCACTGCGTCAAGCAGGGATAGCGCGATTATATCGGCACTATCATCTGCGTTCTCAGCTCTGCTCAACAGTCGAGCCGTCTTGCATCCTGCATTTCTGCCAGCTGCAACGTCGATCTCGGAATCTCCGATCATCCACGACCCTGCGAGATCAAGCTGATGTTCTCTCGCTGCTTTCAGAATTAGGCCCGGCGCGGGTTTGCGGCAAGCGCAAGGTGGTTGGTTGTCGTGAGGACAGTAATACACGCCGTTGATCGTCGCTCCTGCTGAGGAAAGCTTTTCACACATGCGGCGGTGAAGGGAATCCAGCTCTTGGACGGTCAAAAGTCCCTTCGCCACGCATCGCTGGTTGCTGACTACAATCACGCGAAATCCTGCCCGTTGAAGCAAAAAGATGGCTTCAGTCGTACCGGGGAGGAACAGCATTTCTTCCCAGCGTTTTACATATTGTCCTTCCGGCATCTTCCGGTTAATAACCCCGTCCCGATCCAGGAATGCAGCTTTGAACATGCTCATTCTGCTCCGACGCAGAGACTAGGCCTTCTCTTCCCAATACTCGAGCATGGATCGCAAGGTCTCTGCCAGAGAAAATCTGGGTTTCCAGCCGGTGTCCCGGAAGAACTTCTTACTACTCCCGAAGATGATCTTTTCATCGGAAGGCCGCATGAGATGCGGGACCGCACGGACTTCCACCTTCTTCAGCCCGGAGAGGCGAATCGCGGTGTGCAAGACCTCAGCAATCGGATATGTCTTTTCGGCGCACAGATTGTAGGCCTCTCCGCGCTTTCCCTTTGTCGCCGCCAGATAGAAGCCAAAAACAGCGTCGTGGACATCCAGGAACGCGCGGTGAGGCTTCAGATTACCGACTTCAATTACGGGGGCTTGCAACCCCTGCCGGATACGGATCAACTGGCGCACGAAATCTGATGGCGCATCATTCGTTTTTCCGGGGCCAGTAGTGTTAAATAGCCTGATGTTCACGGCCGGAATGCTATGGTCTAGAAAATACTCCCTGGCCAGCAGATCCAGGCACACCTTGCTGATCCCGTAAGGGTGCAATGGTTGGAGCTGCTGCGCCTCGGTGACGGGGATGAACGACTCTGGCACACGTCCGTACTCCGCGCTGGAACACGCAGAGACGACGACCGGCGGCCTGTTCCGGTGACGTGCTGCCTCGAACAGATAAAGTGAGCCCATAATGTTCGACTCGAACGTCTCGACGGGGTCCGCCCAGGAAACAGTAGGCAGGCTCTGTGCAGCCAGATGAAAAACATGGGTCGGCTCGTACTCTTTAAAGATCTGCTCCAAACGCTGCCCGTTGCGCAGGTCACATTGCACAAAAGAGAGGTTTGGCTCTTTCGGAAAAGAATGGTAGCCGTGTAGGCGGTAGGTTCCCACGACCTTCCATCCCTTCGCTTGCAAGAATCTCACCAAGTGTGAACCAATGAAGCCCTCCGCTCCTGTGACCAAGGCAGTTTTTTTCAATTCAGCTCTCTCATTTCTGGTGATGAATGTACAGGTTCACACACTTCTCGAAGTGTTACCAGATTCTTAGTACCCAACATGGTGAATGGGTTGTGATCCTTTGGTCTGAAGCGGGACAGCTCGGTACGGGCGTGTCCCTAGCTCACGCCTAGCTTCTGTCCTGTCAAAGCGGCGTGTCCAGCCCTGATGGCCTGTTCGACTGCATCACAAAGTGAGTGACCAATCAGGATGTGGCACTCCTGAATGCGTGGCGTCTCTTCCGACGGAGCGGCGATCAGGACATCGACGAGCTCACGACACGCCCCTCCCGATGCCCCGGTCAGAGCGATCGTGAAAAGTCCCAGCCGGCGGGCAGCACGCAAGGCTTGAATTACGTTCGGCGAATTTCCCGAGGTACTGATCCCCACAGCGACGTCTCCCGGAACGGCCAGAGCCTCCAGTTGCCGCGCGAAAACTTCCGCGTAGCCATAGTCATTGCCGATGGCAGTGACTGCAGAGGAGTTGGCATTCAGAGCAAGGGCCGGCAACGGGGGGCGTTCGCGCAAGTAACGCCCCACGAATTCGGCTGCAAGATGCTGCGCATCGGCAGCGCTGCCCCCGTTCCCGAAGAAGATTGCTTTGCGGCCTGACCGGTACGCGGAGACTAGCGCCTCCGCCGCTTTCGTCATCACAAGCAAACAAGACGGGAGCAAGCGGCCATGAACATCCAGACTGCGCTCGATGTTGGCGCGAAGGATTTCAGCAGTCATCATGGCCTCCGAAGAAATGCGAGAAGAGTAGCAGAAGCGGCAGTGCCGTAGTCTAGATGGGATCTCTCGCCGTCAGGACTCTGGGGTATTTCGTTCCACCTTGGCCAGAGCCTGTTGCGCCTCCCAAAATCGTTCAGGGGTGCCGATGTCCACACAACTACCCTCGGCGAAGAAGGCATGCATGGAGCGTCTTGCCTCGAGCCAGCCAGGGAGCAGTTCTCTTTCCAGGGAGATCTGCGATCCGACGGGGATCTCGAACAGGAGTGATTTTGAGAGCACATAGATTCCCGCGTTGATGTACGCCGTGCCGCCACCGTCCTGCTTCTCTGCAAACCCAACGAGTTTGCCGCATTCATCCGCCAACACAGACCCGCAATCCATGCGTCCGTCCGCGGGAACCACCGCCACAGAAACATCGGCCTTTGCAGCCCGATGCTCCGCCACGAATCGGCGTAAATCCAAGTCTGTATAACTGTCCCCATTCATTATCAGAGCGCTATCCGATCCCAGCAGTTCGGCAGCGTTCCGCAGGGCGCCCCCAGTTCCAAGTGGTGCAGTCTCTTCGGAATAGGCCATGCGCAGCCCGAAGGCGTCGTCGCCGAAGTGAGAGCGAATTATTGCTTTCTGATACCCGACAGCCATGATGACGCGTGAAAACCCATGACGATGGATCTGGTGCAGAAGCAATTCCAGGAAAGGGCGACCGGCAATACTGGCCATTACCTTCGGAGCATCTCCCGTGACGCTCCGTAGCCGCAGCCCCGCGCCTCCGCAAAGCACAATGACATCAGGAAGGTTGAGCATACACCTCGGACCGTTCCGCGGCCAAGGCTTTGTCGTAGGCTGTCTCGGGCTCGTAAACGACCACGTGACTTCCTCGGTCGGAGAAGGCCATCGGAATGCACAATAGTCTCTTCAGACTTTGCCGAAGTGCCTGACGCCGTTCCGGCGGGACAAAGAAGAGCATAAAGCCCCCACCGCCGGCTCCGAGCAGCTTGCCTCCCAATGCTCCAGCCCGGATCCCAGCTTCATAGATGTCGTCGATGTTCGTGTTTGTGATTTTCTGACTCATCGTCTTTTTGAGTCTCCATCCCTCATGCAGCAGCCGGCCGAATTCGTCAAGGGGACGGCTGGGACTAGCGAGAATGTCCTCGCCCTCGTTCACTAATTGCAGCATGGCCTCTAGTTCGTTTGCCCGCTGCGGGGTCATGCGGATCTGCTCTTTAGCGATTTCTGAAGCAATGCGCGAAAACCCCGTGAAGTAGAGCGCCAGATGTTGTTCTAGTTGGGCCATGCGGCTCGAAGAGGTGACGATCGGCTTTACTTCGACCGCGCCGTTCTGGTGGAAGTTGATACGATTAAAGCCTCCGTAGGCTGCGCTCACCTGGTCCTGCGCGCCAACTGCCTCGTGAAGTATTTCCTGCTCCACTTGGATGGCGTCAGCGGCCAGTGCCTGCTTGTTTCGCATCTGGTCCTTGAGCCCGTAAAGCGCCAGTAGCAGCCCCACTGTGAACGCCGAACTGGTGCCCAGTCCCGCGCGCGCAGGCAGATCGGCAACGTGATGGATCTCCACTCCTTCGTCTATGCCCATGAATTGCAGGCAGCCGCGAACGGAGGGATGCTCGATAGCAGTGTTTGCGCAGACGTTTTCTACTTTGGTGTAGGAAACTCGGCTGTGGAACTCAAAGAAGGGCGGCAGCCGACGGCAGGTGATGTAACAGCACTTGTTGATGGTTGTGGACAAGACTGCGCCACCATGTTCGCGGTACCAGACGGGATAGTCAGTACCACCGCCAAAGAAGGAGATGCGCATCGGGGTCCGAGTGATAATCACGTTTTCAGCCTCCTACGAAATTCGAAGTGCGCGTACACAAACGCTGCCGCAGGCAGTAAATCGCCCACGTGAACTCTACGGTTCGACACTGACGCATGGACAACTCCAAATTATGGGCGAAGATTTTGATAACCTAACTCTCTACACTAGAGATGGCGTTCGAGGAGTGCACATTCCAGGCTCCGCTTTCGACATTTTCTGTGTCGCGCAAAGCTGAGAGAAAATCTCCTCCATGATTTGAGACGTTCGCAGGATTTCGTGGTAGGGGATCGGGACAGGTCCACTCTCAGTGATGGACCGATAGAAAGAGCGGATAAGAAACTTCTTGCCGTACTCCACGTGGAAATCAGCCTTAGCAAACTTCTTGATATTTCCCAGCGAGTTGCCGACATATTGCCTTGCGTGGTCCCACTGAGGCAGAAATTGCTCCAAATAGCTCTTGTAAGGTTTGCCCCTTACCTTGACCACCGTTTGTTGCAGTTCGTCCACGATCAAAGCATTCTTTGGTCCGTACAACCGCAGCATGTGTAAAGAAGGCTGCATCTGCGACGAAAACGTGAAGTATGCCGTTGTCGTGCCGTCGTGGATGATCACTCGCAGTTCATCAATAATCTCCGTTTCTCCAATGCTCTTCAGAAACCCGCTGGTAAAACCGTATGCGACAACCTCTAAGGTTTTACCTTTCATAAATTCAGTAATCTTGCTAATGCCGTGACTGATGGTATTTTGCAGCAAGCCCCCCGGCAACCTCCGAACCCAGTGGTGCTTGTCCCCCAAAAGCGCCTTGGCATAGTCCGCATCCGCTAGGTTATAGCAGTAGTAGCTCTCTAAGTGCACTGGTGGGCCGCCTAAATAACCCTCTGCGACGAGAGTCCGCATGCGATTGGCCGCATGAGTGAATTGTGCATTGTGACCAACGGTTAGCTTAAGGTTTTTGCGTTCCGCGAGATTAATTAGCTCTTCCGCTTCTCCGTAGCTCACGGTGAAGGGCTTTTCGACATAGACGTGGCACCCAGCGTCCAGGCACAACTTGCCGATCGGATAGTGGGTTTGGGGCGGAGCCGTGATGTGCACCACATCTGGCTTGGCCTTGTCGATAAGATCTTGTACCTTCGAGAAGTAAGCTGGAATCTTTAGCCTTTCTTGCAACTGCTTGGCCATCAATTCTTCGGAGTCACAAACTCCGACAATCTGACAGTCTGGGATATGGACAATGTGCTCAGCATGCTGATCTGCTATTTTGCCACAGCCGACGATTGCGACTCTTAGCATGGTCTAACTCATCTCCCGGACATACTGGAAATATTGGCTCATTGCTTCCGCATCAGAAATAGTTGACGCCCACCCCAGGCGGTCTTTCAATTTCTGATTGCTGTACGCGTTTCCTTTCCAATAGGTCGCGCAGCGGTATCGATTGAACGTCGGCGGCAGTTGGCCCTCAGACCAGTTGGAATATTTTTCCCACGCCCAGCAGAAACAGTAGAAGAGCCAATACGGAACGTAAATAGACCTGAAGCGTTGGCCATGCTTCTTGTACATCCTCAAGAATTGCCTGCTGGTGGGCAAAGCATCATCCACTACATTGAAGACCTCACCGTCCACCCCTTTTTTGATCCCCGCAAGTACCACGGCTTGCGCGCAATTGTCGACATAGGTGAATGGGATTTGGTTCGAGCCTCCCAGATGAAGAAAAAATCCAAAGGTATCGATCCCGACACGGCCGGTGATATGGCGTGTCCCAGGACCATAAACCGCCCCAGGTCGCACGATTACATAGGGAAAACCATACTTCTTGGCATACTCGATGACCAGTTGATCTTGTTTCAGTTTGGCAAAGGCATAACCTTCCGCCCGCTCTGTCAGATGGCTCTCTAGCTCACAGGTTTCGTCAAGTAATCCTCCTCGTGCAACATTCCAGTTCGAATAAACCGCAAACGAACTGACGTTGACAAAACGCCGCAGGCAGCCGAACTGCACCGCCGCGTCGAGCAAATTCCGCGTCGTTACAACGCAGCTCATGAAGGATCCTGGAAAGGTTCGGTCGCTTGCCGCAGCCAAGTGGAGAATGACCGCCGCGTCTTTCGCGGCTTTCATGCAATCATCCCGCGACAACAGGTTTCCCGATATTACCTCAACCCGAGCTTTGGGGGCGGTCGCGAGGATCCTACGCAGACTGGCAAGGTCGCTCGAAGGTCGCACAAAGCAGCGCAGATTGGAAAAACCCAAGCGAAGCAATGTAGCGACAACCCGGGACCCGATAAATCCGTTCGAGCCGGTGATCAGTATCGGGTCATCGGTGCTGATGATCAGATTATTCTGTTGCACAGTTCAGTTCTATCCCATTACAGAAGCAGTATTGCAGATGGCCACGGAAGTGAGAAGTCAGCAATTTGAGCTTTCTCTGTCAAAGTGCCTTTTCCCACGGCATTTACCTGAAAAGATTAAAAATTCAAGACTTACCAATCTCCTCAGCGACCGGCTCAAGAGAATTCACTGGCTGGTGGGACTCTCAGCGGGGTACTCGTTGTCGAATCGGCACCAGGAGTCCTTAGTTCCCGAACTCCAGGAATTCAAGCAAGAGCTTATCTTTCGTCACCACCCAAGCAATCCGCCTCCCATCGAATGCGGCGGCTGGGAGTGGCGGCTTTACGATCACTCCTCCAGCGGATCGGCTAAAGCTCAACTGTTCCTCCAGTTGTTCAACCTCGTAACACAAGTGATGGAGGCCCCCACCGCGCTGAAGAAACCGCCCCACAGGAGAGTCCGCGCCTGCTGGCTCCACTAATTCAACCGAGGTACACGAAGGTTTGCCTCCTCCGATAAACGACACTCTCACCAGTTGCAAAGGGTCGTGGGTAATCTTGTGGTCCCAAGTGGCGCCTATTGACTTTGCAAAGCGATCTGCAACCGCTTCAATGGAGTTCACGACAAACCCCACGTGGTGAAGTCTCCAGAGCTGACACGCGGGCGCGGCCGGTTCTGAAACTCGCATGTTTTCCACCACTCCCATGGCCTCGATTGTAGATCTCACCTGCGCTATACAGCATTGTAAATCGACATGCTCATTCGCCCTCTGACACCGAGGCAGGCGAGTGCCTCACGGGAGAAGAGTACATCTCAGGTAAAGATGTTGTCCCCGGTTCCGAGATGGAGACGGCACCCCAGAGACAAAGGGAGCGCGTTCCCCGCATATATCGCCGAACTCTTACTCCGTCTCGCAACATGGAATGGAAAGCGGCGTCTGAGTTCAGTTTTAAGTCCAGCATCGGCGCACACAAAGAGCCATGGATTGATTTCCGCAATAGCGAAGTGTAAAGCACGAGTAACATCACCAGCATCGCAGGAATCGTAATAGGCATATTTCAAGCATAAACGCCCGTCCCGGAGTGTCATAAAAAGGAATGCAATAATCTTCCCAAAGCGGTTCACGACCATCGGAATTTGCCTGAAGTCTCTGGCAAACACCGAGAAGGCATAATTCTTCTGAATGATCTTGTCCTCTTCACTTGCCGACATCCAAGGAAACCTTAGAACCCAATTCCAGTAAGAGCTATCACGCCTAAGCGGATCCCCAACAGCCCGGGTATTAATGAATAACTCCACGGCACCATCGAGTGCTTCGACTGTTTGAACCTCTAAGCCATGGTTTACGAGTTCCCTGCCAAAAATAAATCGATTCTTTGCCCCAGCAAACCACCGCGTTAAAGGGCCTAGAACGCGAAGCGAAGGTGGCAAAGCTATGATGAAGTACGACAGGTCAAATACCACACAAACTCGGAATTGTCTTGTACCATCATAAACGCGTCCTGCTTCACTTGAGGGAGAGGAAGCAGCTAGTTTGTTAGGGTATTTCTTCATCGCGACAAATAAGATTTTCATCGCGGCAAGCCGATTTTCGCTTTCTTTATCCGCCCACCATGCCGTTAGCCACCCAAATTTTATCGGCTTTTGAGATTCGTCCATCAGCAGGTCCGGTAAGATGCCAAGATAAGCTACCAGTTGGCCTTTGTAGTACGCGGTGATGAGAAGGGTGTCGTTGTCCTCCGCTCGCGGGTTTGACACTTGAGATATAACGCGGCGTTTCGTAATTGGAAGCCTTGGTTGAATCCAAAAGCGCTGGTTCGCAAGAAGCTCTTTCAGCTCCCGCTTCGTATATTCAATAATTTCCACCCCACCCACCACGGGCGCTACTTGGAGTTCTGCCACGCTCATACCTAATTTCTCCGGATGATCTGGGTGCGCGTCAGGCCGCGTACAAATGACTTTCCCGAAAGCTGCTTCAGCATGTCACGAAAGCTCACATTGGCATTTTCTCCATCAAGCGCAAATCGCTGAAAGGAAAATGCGATGGAGTCCACACGTGCCTCACTCGTGCCGAAGGAAAGAACAAGATTCTGGTCTGTCATATACCTAAAGAGTGACGCCGGAACTCCTCCGTCATGGAACGGGAAGGCAAAGTACCGGCACGGCAGACCCAGGGAGCGGATAAAGTGTACACTCACAGAAATCTGCTTCTCTTGGTCCTCGAGCGCCATTTCGTGGAAATATGGGTGACTGTCACTGTGCGCGCCAAATTCAAATCCGGCACGAGCTAGTGCCAAGACTTGCTCGCTTGTCATGTAGGGTCTTGCGTTACGCAAGTAGTCGTCAAAGTTAAGCCCAAAAAACTTCGCCACTTCATCTATAAGGTCCTCGTCAGCAAATCGCAGGGCGTTCAACCTTGCTTGCAAGCTTGTGCCTGCCCGGCCGCTTAGTTGAGGGGGAATACGAGTGGGTTGTTGTTTAGATCGTTCGATCAGTAGACTGACCTTGTGACGCCACATGAGCCGCTTATTGTCAACGGTCGCGCTGTTCAGAAAAAAGATGGCCGGGAGCCCCTTGTCACGAAGGATTGGGGCGATCACCTCGTACACTTCCCTCATTCCATCGTCGAATGACAAAATGAAGCTGCGCGCGGAAGTCTCGCATTGACGAATTCGTGGAAGTTGCTCCAAGTCTGCAATCTGCAGGGGTCGGCAATTCCGGCAGAGATGGTTGATGTCTGATTTGAACTTGGCGATGGAAGGCACAGCGTAAAGATGTCTGACATGCGCCGGTGCGCTGTCACTAACGATGTGGCCAAAGGGGAAGAGCACGCCGGCTGGGGGGCGATAGAAATCCGGCACCAGGCTGCCGCAGATCTTTAAAGCAGTGTTCTTCAGGGCCATCTATCAGAACCGAGTCAGAATTGTGTCGTTCTGGCCGACAAAAATGCAGCCAGGGATTCGAAAGAGTTCAATTCTGCAAGCCTATCCAGATCTACCTCAGTCTGGAACTCTTCTTCAACCACGTGCAGCAGGGTAATCGCAGCTATCGAATCCCAGGCAGCAACCGTGGCTACGCTAGCACCAGGAATACTCGCTTCCGGCAAAGTGGGAAACACCGCGCGGAAGCAATTGGTCAATTTCTCTTTGATCGTGACCTCGCTCATACAATCGTTTCCACCTTGAAATGCAGCCGCGGACAATGCTCCTCGAATTGAGTCAGCGTGACGGAAAACGGCCCTTCCGGAGCAACCCCAAGGAACGGCGCGAAACACGCACGGAAAGGACCGTTCTTTGGTGTAGTCGCAAAGTCGAACCGCAGTTCGTCAACGTCAAAATGTGAAAACAGCAGATCCATGCAACCATGCTCGATACGTCGTGAGAAAGCCCGGCAGCTCATAACCCAAGTGTGAACCCGCAACGTGTGATCCTCGCGTTGACCTGCAAGCACAGCGATTTTTCCAAGCGGACCGTATTTATCCTCGTAGTAAACCAGAAGCAGGAAACTGCTCTCCGAATCGAAGCACCGCCGCCACTCCACCTCCGTGTGTCGTACTCCATTTAAGTTGAATTGATTCGTCTTGTTCACGAGCTCCAGGATGCGTGAATCTGTCAGTGGCGGATTGAACTGAGCGGTGAGCACAGCCCCCGCCTGGGAAAGAAACATGTCTTGCTGCGGCCCTTGATGAGATACCTGAGCAAAGTCTGCGGCAGCACGGATACTCGCTAGTCTGAATCCATCCTCGTCAGCCAATCGGCGCTTCCCAAACAGATCGCGAACTGTTCGAAAAAGGGCCAACGCCGCGGCGTGATCGTTCCTCGGGAAAAGTAGGCAATCAATTCCTGGCCAAGCCGCCTTCACCTCCGCAAGCTCCATTGGGCTGTCGTCTATGAACACGACGCCATCTGCTCCGACATTCCAAGTCTCCAAAATGCGCCCTACCGACTCGGACTTCGGCCCCCAGTGGACTTCCATCGGAAAAATCTTGTCTCTGGCCAGCCGAATATCCTCACGTCGAAACACCTCTTCGACAGTATCTGAATTATTCTTGCTGGCTGCAGCCAGCAGCACTCCTTGTCCCACGAGGGCAGCTAGCGTTTGCTGGTAAAGGCCGTGCAGCTGCGCGTGATTGTCCAAGTCCCAAGCAACGGCTTCCGGCCCAACTTCCCCCACGATCCCGCCCCAAACCGTGTCATCCAGGTCTGTAATCAAGCCCTTCTTGGGCGCCGCGGGCAGCAGGAGCCGAGCCAGTACCGCCCCCACTGCATTTGCGTGAGGAACCGAATAGGGGTGCCCCGTCAACAACTCGGCCTGCAAATTGAGGCGTCGTTCGAGAGGAGACTGCTCGAGCAGTCGCTGAGGATTTGCGATCGAAACTCCGCGGCACTCCGCCACCCGTGAGGCGAACTTCGCGAGGTCTGCACGGATCGCGATTTCCGCCTTCCCGGCTTCCCAGCCCGGCACGTGAAACGCCGGTGGCAGCGGCAAGGTCGGTAAGGAGATTGCCACGGGCACCGCATGACTTAGTCGCTCAATCGCAAGGCAAAGGCGCCCCAGTGCGGCTTGCACCTGGTGTGCGATTTCGGCTTCCCTCGCCGGTCCCCAGCCGCCTAGGCTGCGGTAGCCAAGTCGGGCTTCTAGATCCGGCCACTCCAGAGCGACGGCTACACCTTGGGTGCCCTCGGAAGGCTCACGCTCCAGCGTTCCCGCCAGATCTCCGTATAAACCACTGGCGACCCTGACTTGGCGTCCCGGAAGTGACTTTTGCAGGTGTGCGCCGAAAAATGTTTCCAAGTGAAGCGGAGTGAATCCACAGGCAAGCAGGACGGGAAAAGCCGTCCCCCGGGACGACTCCCCCTCACGTAATGTTTGCAATGCTTCTGTCAGCTTCATAACTCACCTGGACGGTGGGAGGAGAGATCTCAGGAATCGGGACATAACAGCCAAGTTAGCTGAGCCTTTTGATAATCAGCAAATTATTGTTGCCAGTGTTGTTAGTTGAATTCGGTAACTGTACCAATGCAAATTCATAATTTGGCCACCGCCTCGAATATGTGGTCTCCAACTGATAGCGCCAAATCTCGATCAGTTCCTGAAAAATGTCTTCGATCACGTAAATGCCGCCAGGATTAAGCTGGTCCAATGATCCAGCCAAAAACGAACTGTTGGCTTCAAAAGTATGCAGCCCGTCATCAATAATGATGTCTATTCCGCCCTGCAAAACGGGCTGTAACCATAGATCGCGTATAGCAACGCTATCAAGCTGGTCACAGTAGAAAGTCTTGATGCGATCTTCTTCAAAAAGTATGCCACGGTCGATGTCCGCGCCACAAACAAATGCATGTGGGAAGAGCTCGCGCCATCCACGTAGGGATGCTCCAGGTTGCCCATTTAACCCCATGTTAAAAGCAAAGTTTGGGTTGTTGGTGCCCAAGCCAAGTTCGAAAATCCGGAGCGGCTGATCACGGAGTTCGCCGAAGAGCACAGAATATATAGTGGTGTAATTGTGCCAACCCTGCCCCTTATCACTGCCATGGCGCGTCATGACACGGCACATCTCCGTTGGCGCGAACACGTTGATACCATGAAGCCGTTGTATGAGATCTGACGCCTGACTGTCAGAAAAGCGTTGAACCCTTGGAGTGCGCCGGACGACAACGGAGCCGACCAAATGAGGCAAGTAAAAGTGAACATGCCACCAGTAGGAACGGACGTTTTGGTAGGCTTGAGGCGAGAGGTGTCGCCTAAGCAATTGACGTGCAGGTCCTATCATTGCCATATTCGCTGCCGATTTCTCTTTTGTGGTCATTTGCTCTAGAGCGAATGAATTCCAGGGCCCGAGCGCAGATTACGGTGCCGCTGGTTTTTCTTGAAAACGTAATAATTGTCTCTTTGGGCCGCCGGAGGGTCTAGGCGGACTTGCTGGCCTTCCATTACATCATCCGGTCCAAGTACACCAGCATGGAACCCAGAGTCTGTTCGATCGACCTCCACCTTCCCTGCCTCCCATCCGGGCGTCACAAACGAAGGTGGCAAGGGTAGGCTAGTCAATGACACAACCACGGGAATCGATAGGCTCAGTCGCTCAATCGCAAGGCAAAGGCGCCCCAGTGCGGCTTGCACCTGGTGTGCGATTTCGGCTTCCCTCGCCGGTCCCCAGCCGCCTAGGCTGCGGTAGCCAAGTCGGGCTTCTAGATCCGGCCACTCCAGAGCGACGGCTACACCTTGGGTGCCCTCGGAAGGCTCACGCTCCAGCGTTCCCGCCAGATCTCCGTATAAACCACTGGCGACCCTGACTTGGCGTCCCGGAAGTGACTTTTGCAGGTGTGCGCCGAAAAATGTTTCCAAGTGAAGCGGAGTGAATCCACAGGCAAGCAGGACGGGAAAAGCCGTCCCCCGGGACGACTCCCCCTCACGTAATGTTTGCAATGCTTCTGTCAGCTTCATAACTCACCTGGACGGTGGGTGCGGCAAACCATTCGCGTCCAATGGGAAGGGATACGTATAAGGCGTGTAATTGTAGGACACGGGACAGCCAGACTTTTGGTCCGCGGCAGATTCGCACCGTTGGAATGTCGTTGGCTGCGAAAAGAAAACAAAGTAGTCGATGTTCTGCGCAAGGCAGCGGGCACCCTGGCCGATCAGCACAGGCATGTCTGGTGAATTATTCCAGAAGTACGCGGGACTCTTGGTTTGATTGATGCCGCGGCCAATTTGGCCAGCAACAGGATAGCCAGTTAACGGGTATGTTCCGGAACACCCAGACGCTTCCACATGCAGAGCAATACCACCTGCAACGGCGTTTGCGTCCACATGGGTATTGCCCCATACCACCCCACTGCCCCCACGCAGTTCCATATAACAGCACTGCTTCAAGCCGAGAGAGTAAAATGTGTTGTCGTAAATCTCCCACCACCTGGCCCAAGGAAGCCCCGGCGTGCCGTGCTGGTCTACCTGGCTGAAATTCAATGTGTTGTGCCTCACAACCGTCCGAGCGCCATAGTAGGATTGAACCACGTTGCAGAGAAAGGTGCTATCCGTGCAGGTGACGGCGTTGTCCTCGATGAAAACCATGCTCGCGCTCCCCGGTATTACATCCGTCGTCCAGCCAATTGTTGTTCCCTTCCCCGGTCCAAATGCAACGTTATGAATCATCTCTGCGGCCGCGCCTGCATTCAGGGAATTGTGGTCTATAAGGACGGGAGCTCCTCCAACTGTCTCGATCCACGTGCCGGAAGAAGCGCTGATGAAAGTATTATGGTCGATTCTCGCCGTGGCGGACGGGGGAGAAAAGTTTCCCTGGACGAGGATCGTTGGATGGCTGCTGCGGCCGATGGTCTTGAAGGTAAGGCCAGTAACCCGGGTTGACGCGTAAGCATTCTGATTGATTGTCAATGCTGGGGCACCTGAAATGAAAACGGTTCCACCAGTAGGTCCTATTGTGATGCCTTGCGTGCTTGCAATCGTCACCACAGAGGACCACGAGGGTGAACAGGGGCCCGGGATAAGCACGGTGTCTCCTGAACTGGCCATATTGACCGCCTCTTGTACGTCCCTCTGGGAACAAGAAGCCGCAACTCTGGTACCCGCATTGGCAGCCGCGGTGCAGAGAAAAAGGCAAGCCACAGCCACAGGGAAAGCGGGGCGGCTCTCGCCTGCCATTTCACGCAGACAACGCGGGAGATACATCCCGAATGCGCTCGATACATCAGCCCGCTGAGATAATTCAGGCATCAAGGATTTGAATCGCGGGGCGGCAGAATTCATTCGTTCTTTACCGTTGTTTGTAATTCGCACTCTCGAACGGGCCCGCGCCCAGCTTCCTTCCTCAAGAACACTTGCCCTTGCTCCAAGCATAATCCGTTCATCGTCCCATAGTTCCTGTAATCGTTCTCACTGCGATAGCTCGCCAACAGCATGGTCACCAACGGCGCCAGCCGCCAACTGAGCCAGTTCATTCAAGCGGTGCTCGCGGGCCACCATGCCTGGCGAAGGTTCCATACCGGCAATTTGGAGAATCTCCTTCCATCGGTACACCCAATCGTGGTGCAACAGCGCTTGTGCCGTGTTCCTTCGGCCGATGGCAGAAACTCGCTCGGGCTCAGAGGCGAGCCGGTCCAGAACCTGGATCACGTCGGACCCATCGGGCTGGATATGAATGACAGCATCCGGCCAAGGAAATGTTTCCCGGAAGGGTACACAATCCGGCGCTTCCCCAATCAGCACGGCCCCGGCTGCTGCTCCCTCAAAATAGCGATGTCCAATCTCCATCTGGCCCCGAGTTTCGTCAAGACAGTCGAACTTCCCGGGCGCCACTATAAAATACCGGCTTCGCTTAGCCACATTGGCAAAGTGATCGCGGTGATGCCGTTGGTCGTACGGCTCGACCTGGGATCCCACGAATGTGTCATGCATGTAAAAAATGCCGCTGTGCCTTACCGCTTCAAGGAGGGCCTGGTGAATACCTTCCCTTCTCCGCCCAATGCTGTAAATGTCAACGACACGCGTTGGCGGGTTCGGATATGGACTGAAGCGAAGCGTGTCCACTGCACCGGGAAGATACCGGCAAGGCTGGCCAATAGCCTTGGATAACGGGGCGACAGTCCCACTGTAGCCGATGAATACGTGATCGAACTGCCTGAGCGCATGAAGCCAGTACTTTTGTTCCGGTATCGATGCTGCCCACATCTCGTCAATCCAACAAACGCTGGTCCTGCAGTGGTCTTTCCAACCCTCGATAGCATTGACGTCGAGAAAGTCCTTGTAGGTCTGGCAGCGGGCAAGAAATAGATCATACTCCCTGGTGAGTCTGACCTTCTGGAGACCGGGATTCGCGAAGACTACTTTCCTTGTGATGTCACGATACATGAGCCTTCTCTGCCAGAACTCCCTGAACTCGTATCCAGGACCCGGCTCCAGGCAGATCAAATCAACATCATCGACTTCTGCAAGAACATCTTGGGCTTCGTAATGGCCGCACAGCCAAGCCTTCTTCCTGAAATCTCTACCGCTTGGCATACAAATGCGTGGCCTGCCTCGCTGTTTGGAAGGCTCAGCGACTGGATGCATTTCGTGCGCTTGGTTCGATGAAGTCATCTTCCGACCATCATAGAGTTCGCTGAATTCCTACTGCGAGACAATCCAGAGTAAACTTTGCAAGTGCTATCGGTCACGACAGCCCATGAATTGCGGGCGTTTGCCCACTCGCAGATATCCTGCCTGTGCTGGCCGAGACCCTTGAACAAATCGCTCGCAAAGTAGCCTTCCATAGCCCTGGCTAGAGAGAAGGTGTCGCGGGGTTTGCAAAGGAAACCCGTCTTTCCCTCGATGACCCCTTCCCTGATGGAACCAACATCGGAGGCTACTACGGGCAGACCGAAACTATAGGCCAGAAAAAGCACGCCACTCTGAAAGACGTGCGTATAGGGGAGCGCCAGAACGTCCGCGGCTTTGAAATACACCTCGGTCTCATCATCTGGAATAAACTCCAACCTCAGCATGACCCTCGTGCGATTGCCATCGGCTTCGATCCTCTGCACAATTTCCCTCAGGTATCCTTCAGCTTCTTTTCGCGGCTGGCCGGCGATAATCAACCTGTATTCCGGATGCTTGGCTGCCAGCTCTAGAAATCCCTCCACGAGATATTCGAGGCCTTTGTAGGGCCGCAGTGCGCCGAAGAACAGAATAGTCTTGTCTCCGGCTTCGATCCCCAAGCGGTGCCTGGCCTCCGCAGAAGTTAGCTCTGTGTTTGGAACGGTATTATTGATCCCGAAAGGGATCACGGACACTGATTCTTCTCGCATCTCGAATTCTTCGATCAACTGACTCTTCATCTTTTCTGTGTGAACGAAGATGTGGTCGGCCAGGCGATACTGCGCTCGCAAGGTCATGCGATTCAGCCACGAATCGTTGGAATCTCTCTTTCCCGCATTCACATTGTGAGCAGTGAAAACAATCTTCTTGCCCAGCAGCTTGTAGTACAGCATCAGTAAGGTTCGATCGAAGAACTCGAATTTGTTGTTCCAAAGAATATGAAAAATCCTGGGCTCTGAGGTTGCGGCGTATTTCACCAGCCGCACGTAATAGCGAGAAATTCGTAATACTTTGGAGATCAAACTCGCCGACGCATTACTTCCAAAGAGATTCAGAAAATTCAGTCCGGGGGCATTGCGAATTTCAGAGCTATCGATCTCGCCGCTGCCCACCACTTCCAAGAGCACGTTCTGTGAAGCCAGTGCCGCTGCCAAACCGGTTACATAAGGTTTGTCAATTCCTCCTGTCAGTAGAGCCACTTTCAATCCGTCAGCCATAGAAGTCGTGTTCGGAAGGGTATCGATTGTCCGAATGTCGTATCGCGTTGGGCTGTCTACTGTCACGACCACAGTTGGTTATTCGGCAGCTTGTCTTCCTGGATGGCCTGAAGCACTTTGCCTCCGGGGTTTCAGCGGGCCCCTTCACGCACGACTAACTTTGACCTGTCCCAACCTGCAAGTCGCGATGACGATCTGACTTCTGCCAAATCGGTTCTCGCTTCCTGGGAAAAGATTCTCCTGGCATCAACAATTGCAAAGAGGAAAAACAACCATGCAACTGCTTGCATTTTAAAGAACGCCGCCTCAGTAAAGTTGAAGACAAGCCCGGTAAAAAAATACACCAGCAAAAGTCTGCCTCTGGAGTCTTTGCTGCGCCATGCTTTAAAGGCAGTCCTGTATCCGAAAGCCAGGATAATTCCAAGCAGGGTTATCCCAATCCACCCCAGGTTCAAGAAGATTTCCAAATACCCGTTGTGAGCTTCGTTTGGGCGAAGCACGGGGTTCAAGCGCCAGATCGCGTCGAGTCGAGGTCCAAGCCAAAAACTTTCAAAGCCCGTACCAAAAACTGGATCCTTGACCTGGCCGAGCATTTGTCCCCAGATTACCGTACGCTCTGTGAGCGTGGGATTCCTCCCAATTGCCTGCAGTGCGGCTGGGCTGACATCGAGGAACACCACCGCGGCGGAAACAGCCAGCATAGAGGCGACAAGGAGGTGAACAATCCGGGGCCTGCGAATAACCGCACTCAAGTTGCTCGCCAAAAGCAGGACGCCGGACATTAGAAAGCACGAGAGCGAGGTCATCGAATCCATTAGCCGGAACAACCAGAAAACCATTCCCAGAATGACTCCATGGGCGATCATTTGCCGCGTCCGTCCGATGGCCTCCTGGTCCTGGTAAGCAGTCATAAATCGCCACAAGGCTCCCAACCCTAAACACAGGCAAACGACGCCGAGCGTATTCTTGTTGGTTGTGACGCCTGTAAAAATCGCGGTTCCCGTCCAAGGATTCCACCCCATGCCAAGCTGGGGGATATACTTGATGAACAATAGGGAAAGCGGGATCAGAACGAAGGCCAGACGCGCCAACAGCCGCTTGAACGCGGCAAGGGGTTCAGGGTCGGTCAACACGATCAGGACCATCACCAAGTCTCCCAGGACCTTGGTCCACCGTTTCAGCGCCACTGCTGGAAAGTCAGACCAAAGGACACTCAAGAGGCAGTAGAAGAAAAAGAACAGGATGGGTCCGTTCGCCCTTAGTATCGCCCCAACCTTCCTTCTCGTGAACAACACGCCGATTCCGATCAGCATTAAGGAGCCGTACACCAGCCGGTCAAGCGGGCTTCCGTCCATCACCTGAATAGCCGAGTCCATCGGCGTCCCCATCCCCAGCCACACGCCCACCGGTCGCGAGCAAGCAATCAACATCCAAATCACAGGGAGCCAAAGGGCGGCCGAGGTGCGCGCCTTGCGGTCCCAGTCAAGCCAAAAGAGCCCCGCGATACCGAAGGTGAATGCGACGGTAGCGATCCCAGGGGACATTCATGCCCTCACGCAATTCGACTCTGCCACGCTGCTTTGGGGTAGTTCAGGTCCGGCAAGACTGAGCGAACAATGCATATGCGGGTGATTCGTTTCTGACTTCACAACCACGAACGGACGGTGCGCTGACCTCAGGAGTTGCACGAAATTGTTGGCGTCTGCCGAAGATTGTGGATTCTAAAATGCAAATTGGGCAGGTCCTCTGCGACAATAGCTGTCTTCATGCTCGGTACGTCCGATCCGACCCCGGCCTTCTCAAACGTCGCCGACCGGCGCTTGCGAAACCAGGACACGACTTCAGCGGCCGTCGCGAACCAAGCTCCCTTCCTCTGGAGTTCGCCTACCATTTCTAAATAGAAATCACCCCAACATCTTTCGGGCGCGATGCTTCGGTCATGCCAGTTGATCGTCACGCAACCGCCGAACTGTACAGCGTTGTCGATAATTTCGCCGACGCGTTTCTGGGCTTCGTCGGGAGATAGATTCAGATGAGCAGGATAGAACAACGCTGTATCCATGATATGGAGGGGCAATTCCAGCAGCCGCGTGGCTCCCAAGGGCTTATAGGCTTGGGTGGTTCCCGCGCGGAAGCCAACGGTCCCGTTATAACCTACCGTCGAATCGTAGTCGGCCCCCGCATTCTCCAGGGTCACTGGTGAGTGCTCATCAAAGTACAGCCAGTGCATGCGCACTCCGACTTCCGTGCTTCCTGTTATTCGACGAATCTCCTCCAGTTCTGCACGCCCACTCGTACTGTCCAGCCAGGCATCGATTCCGTGTGCGCCTATTTCGCAGCCTGCCGAAAGGAGGTTTCGAATTTGAACTGTGATATCGGCGGCGCCGTAGCCAGCAGCGCGCTTCATCGGTGCTTGTCCCTGTCCAGTCCGCCCCGGGCAGTTCCTAAAAGGAATCACGAAAAACGATGACCGCAATCCCTTCTCAAGGTGGGCGTAGCGATCAAATTCGGCCCATAAGTCCCTTGCGAGGCCCAAATGAACGAACGGCAGTTTTGCGGCCGTCGTCACGTTACGCAATAGCTCGCGGGCGGACCGCCGCCCCCGCAGAACACCGATGAGCGAACCGAGGGTTGCGCGGTAAAGGAATCCGAACATCGTGTGATCGAACCAGTGGTTCCGCAGTAAGGGATGATCAACATCGTGAGTTAAACACGCTATGAATCGATACCCATCTGGTACCGGTGGGATCTCAACAAGGGCGACTCCGCCCGCAACAATGAGATCTCGCAACAGAGCGATGTGCAGCTCCAACGTTGGGATGCTGGCGTTTGAAGCGGGCTGACCCGCTGTCAACATGGTATGGACTTCTGCGAAAAGGTTATAGCCGACCCGCACCACCACCCTTCCAGGGGATCGACTTAGATGTATAGCGGGCAGCTTGGATTCTTGGTCGAGAAGCTCACCGGTACCGTCTCCTCGAAAAACTATGCGATCACCATAGATCGGGATTCGATATCCCTTGTACAGTAGGCCGCAGCCCGTAGTTCCTTGGGAAGCAATCTGAATTCTCTCGCCTAAGTCAAACGACAGCTTCTGTCCAGCATAGATTAGGACCACCTTCGCCCCGTTCTGCTCGAAATTGGCTTCCCCGGCGCAGAGCAAGACTTCATATTTCTGACCGGGCCGATAAAACTCCCACGGCGTCTTGAATAGTTCGAAGAATTCTCGGACCACAACATGCTCGGCCGGATTTGCGATGACGCCAATCATACCCAGCGGGTCTTTATTGCATTTCCCCGCAAAACTAAGGCGCCCAACCAAGTTGAGTGGAATCGACTCACATCAGATATGGCAGCAGGTGAGATAACGCATCCGACAAACGAAGCAGCCAAGCACCTTCGCTAAATTTAGTCGATACGGTGCAGCTCTCTATTGAACTGTAGCAGCAAGACTCGTCGGTGGCGCAGGACCTGTAGCACCCGCCGTTGGGTTGGGCAAGCCGTTGGCATCGAGCGGGTATGGGTATTTGAACGGAGTATACGGGTAAGTCGCCGTACTGGTCGTGGTGGCCGAGCAACCCGCTTCAGTGCCGTCCTGGCAACGGTGAATCAATACCTGCGATGGGTCGCTCGTGTTGCCGCACGTACCGCTCCACTGAGTTCCGTCCCAGCAAAGAATGTCCCTGCCTAGCACTATCGAACCGCTTGTGATAGAGATAGCATTTTCCATCCCTGCATCATTGCCCCAAAAGTAGGCTGGACTGAAGTATTCCGGATTAACGCTGGTTCCGAAGTACGAAGTATCATCCTTCGTGCAGCTTTGCCAACCCGGATTGACTGAGCTACTGGACGGTGTCGCATCGAACCCGCGTCCAATCTGATAGCAAGCGGGATATGTCTCGCTGGTGTCCTCTTCACGGATCTGAAACGGTGCTCCGGTTTTACTTCCGGGAGCCATGTGGTTGTGGAAGATCAATCCACTGCCTGCGCGAATATCGCTATAGGCAAATCCACTGCTCGGGATGTAGTAGGTGTTTTCGTACAACTCCCACCAACGGGCACCCACCATCCCTGCCGTTCCATGTTCATCGAACGCACAATTCATGATATTGTTATATCGAGCTACAGTCACGCTGCCCGAATAGGCTTCTACCCACGAGCAACCGTTTACACTTGTCATCACATCGTTGATCGTGTTGTGTTCGATGTAGATGGCGTTTCCGCTACCCGGAGTCAGCGGTGTATGCCAACTGGTTTGATCTTGCCACGTATCGCCGCAATTTCCAGGCGGGCAGTGATTTACACCGCCGAAGTTGTGAATCGGTTCAGGACCGTAGGATGATAAGGCGCCGTTTCCCGCGCTGCCCGCGTAGATGGTGTTATTGTCGATGAGTCCCGTTAGCCCGGCTCGGCCCCAAATCTCAATATCGACGCCCGACGGTCCATTCAAACTAGATGTCCCCCATTGGTTGTGATCGATGCGGAAAGGCTTGACGGTCGGCGACACAAGGTTGCTTTGGGTTCCGACTGTGATTCGGCTGGTGTTGGCGTCAAATAAGAAACCCGTGATACGAGTAGAAGCCAAGGTTGTCGGCGTTACGTTGAAATTAGCGATCATCGACGTATCGCCACCACCATCAAATGTAATCCCCTGGGTGATTGTCACATTCCCTGTGATGGTGCACGGGTGAGCCGTCGCCGCGATAACAACGGTGTCCCCTGAATTTGCCGAGTTAATGGCGTTCTGAACGGCGGTCTGAGAACAGGAGCTGGCAGTGATCGTGGCGGCCCACGTCCCTGGCAAGAGAAAGGTCGACAAGCAGATGAGCATGCAAGTCAGCGTTGGTACTTGCCGGAGACGAAATCCCGGCTTCCGAGGATTCCCAGTTGTTCTCGATCGCCTCATTGCCATTCTGAGATTCATCGGCGCGTATCTCCAGACTCTGCAGAAACTGCATCGTCTCACGGCGCAGAGCGTTAGGATAGTGATTGAAAGACCAGATAAGGCACAGGTGGTTCTCCTGTACGGACGGCCAGTAAGAGTGCCTGGCCTCGGACGTCAAACATGTCCAGGGCTCCTTGATTTAATCTTCTATCTACTTACATTAATAGTAAAATCACTGAAGTAGGCGATTTCAGACTAGCCTATCCCCTGTTCAATATTTCCCTCACACGGGTCAGCAGGGTCTGCCTCTCCGACTCCCAGGTGTGCGTCAGATAAACCTCCTGCCCTCTCCGCGTAATTTCGAAAACCTCGCTGGGACGGGAGAATGCATACTCAATTCGTTGCGCCAGATCGCCGGAATTCCCGGCTTCGAAGAACAAGAGTGATTCCTTGTCGAAATAGTCTCGAATGCCGCGAGTCGAAGGTGCAATGACTGGTTTACCCAAAGCGAGATACTCAAAGATGCGCGTCGGAGTATTGATTTCCGTGAAGGCATTCTGATGGTTCGGGATCACGCCGAGATCACAACCTTCGATTGCAATTACGAGGTCCTCCTGTCGCTTCGGTCCAAAATACCGGACGGCGTCTTGAAGCTGCTTTTCACGGACCTTTTCCATCATCTGAATAAGAAAGTCCGTTTTTGAGCCAAATATGTGAAGCTCAGCAGTAGGGACGGTTTTTCGCACGCGCTCGAGCGCGTCGATGGCAACTTCCAGCCCGTTCCGTTCGACTAGCGAACCATGATACATGAGCACGAACGGTTTGTTTTCAGGTCGCCTGGCTAAATTGGGCATTGTCATGCTGCGGAAGGGGAAGATTTGGCTGTCCGGAGCGTTCATGACCACCCCGATCTTCTCAGGTCGGCAGCTCCGAGAGGAGAAGATGCGTTGGCACGCGATATTGACCGTAATCACCAGATCTGCTTGCGCGATGCTCCACTTCTCCAGGCGCTTCAGCCACCGAACGCTCTTAGCATCTGGAGAGGCGTCAAAGATCGTAGTCAGGAGTTCTGGCATCGGGTCGTGCAGATCGAGAACGACCTTGGCACCGAACATTTTAGGGATCAACGCACTCGCTACGAGAATGTCGGGCATGTTGTGTACATAGACTAAATCATATCGACGGAGTATCGCGCGAGACGCAAAAATCAGGGACGCAATGAAGATAAAGGTGGCATACCGAAATGCGTAATCTATCCTGCCACGACGCGCATTTTTCAGAGGAATACGAAACACGTCCACGTTATCTTGAGTCTCGCGGGCGGGTTGTTTGTCAGTTCCGAGACAGATCAAATCAACGCTTGCACCTTCCTTCACAAGAGCGTCCACGGCACGACGCACTCTGGGATCGAAAGGATATGGTGAGTAAGAAACCATGCCCAGGCGCTTCGCCGAAAAGCTCCTGCGGTTGGGGGCCACGTCACAACACGCATTGGAAACCGAATCAATCAATGGGGCCATAGAAGTTCCGCTCATAAGAATGGCCGGGGCTTCATGAACATTTGAAACTCTACTAGGGGCGAACCGGCAGCACCTTGAGGGAGATTTCAGCGTCTCGAACCGGACACGGTCGCTGCTTGATCATTCGATTTCTTTGTCGCCTCACGCTCAATCTTTGCTCGATTGGAGGCCTGAATTGCTCGCAGCAACTGGGAATCGTCGAATTTGCTTAGGATTTCGATGTTGGGCATCACGCAATGCCCACCGATGATCCCCGGAAAGTATTTTGTAGACGGGAAAAAGGAAATCTCTTCGTAGAAGGAAATGATTTCTTCGTAAGAGGCCCCAGATTGGTCGCAGTACCTTTCCACTTCCTGCGCCCAAGCAATCAGCAGGCCAAAGTAGGTCGTTTCGGTCAATTTGGCCAACTCACTTGCCTCGGGAGTGGAAAGAACTTTTGTCTTTAAGCCCGCAGCCTCGAAATGAGTAGCGACACGCTTGCCGACGGCCGCATCTGTGGAGCCAATGAATTTTGTATATTGGCCTAGCTCAGCCAGCATGCGCACGTGCTTCCCGCGCACCGGGCTATGCGCGACAGCCGTCCCTGTGCGCATGCCAATCGTGCGTGTTGTACCGACTGCGACCGTACTATTGATCACGGTTAGTGCTGGCTTGTAAAGCTCTATATAGCGCGCGGTCTCACCCACAAAATCCTTGATCTCGAACGGATAGCAAACATGCAGCACTTCAACCTTCTCAATCGAATTAGAAGGAGGTGCGATGTCCACACCGACGACCGTGTAACGCCGCGAAAGGACTTCGAAAAGGGGGCGGCCAACCTCTCCGAGGCCCACTACGACGACGCTATTCTCTTCATTCATTGTGTGGCCTCCTGAGGACGGCTATTAAATTTGTGAGAACACCGACACTTCTTGCTGCCATGAAATTAGGTTTGTATTCACGACTGCCAGGGATTCACCGTCACACCGAGGGAAGAGTCGCATGCCGCTAGCGCCTAGAGTTCTCGAAATTTCTGCATACGAACTCCCAAAGGAATGACCCTGACTAGCCCTTCGACAAGCTACCGCCATTAGGGCCACAAGCGACCGCCTCCATTTTACTCAGTATGAATAAACAATTCAAAATCAACAAGTTAAAATACAGAGACTGGTGCAGTACGCATCGAATGCCGCAATCCGGGTGCCAGAACAAGGTGTCCTGTATTATAGAATTGTTAAATCAAATCGGCGTCAACTCATTGAAAATACTTAGCTTACAAGAAGAACTCACGATGCACAAACTTACGTCAGCTACGAATTTTGCCCCCCAGGATGATCGCGGGGAAAATTCTTTCTACCCTTTGCCAAGGAGGTTCCTAATAGCCATCAGATGCCGCATACCACGTCCTCTTGGCACTAGCGACTGGATCCTCGACTCATGTCGGTCCTCAGACTCTGCCGGTCAAATCGTCTCGGCAGCATACTCTGAAACCGGGCGCGCAATTGATGGCAAAACGTCCTTCAGCCCTGATGTTGTCAGCGCCGGTGCAAAAATCCCCATAGTGCCGGTTGAAAAATCCCCACCCCTGGCGTGGTAAACCGGAACCCACTCCGCATGGAGGGAGGTTCCGAGACTTGCTAAGGGGGCGAGAAGTGCAAGAGCTAAAAGAACTGCAACGACAAGGAATGAGTATCCAGGGGATCAGCAAGCTGACCGGCTGGGATCGCAAGACCATTCGAAAGTACCTACAACAACCAAGTGCGCTGCCGGAGTACGGACCACGGCAAGCGCAAGCCAGTAAACTCGATCCGTTCAAGCCGTATCTGGAAGAACGAATGCGTGCCGGGGTGTGGAACGCGTGCGTCCTGTTGCGGGAACTGCGCGAACGGAACTACAGCGGTGGGTACACGATTCTGAAAGACTGGCTACAACCGCAGCGGAAGGCCACGCGAACCGTGGCGGTGCGGCGATTCGAGACCCCACCCGGCAAGCAAGCGCAAGTAGACTGGGGGCATCTGGGAACTCTGGAGTGGGAAGACCAAGAGCGGAAGCTCTGGGCGTTCACCTTCACGCTGGGTTATAGCCGAAGGATGATGGCGGAAGTAGCGCTGGATCAGAAGATCGGCACGCTGCTGCGGATGCACGAAGAAGCCTTTCGGCAGATGGGTGGAGTTCCCGAAGAGATTCTCTATGACCGCATGAAGACGGTGTGGCTAGGCAGCGATGAACGAGGCGAGATCGTGTGGCATCCGGTGTTTCTGGATTTTGCGCACTACTGGGGATTCACCCCGCGGTTGTGCCGGCCGTATCGAACGCAGACCAAGGGCAAGGTCGAGTCTGGAGTGAAATACTTGCGGCGGAACTTTCTTTGCGGACTGCAAGGACGAGAACCGAACAGCCTGACGGATATGAATGCGCAGCTGCGCGAGTGGGTGGCGTGCGTGGCGAATCAACGCGTGCATGGAACGACACGCGATCAGGTGGCAGTCCGGTGGGACGTTGAACAGTTCGGACTTCAGTCTCTCGGCGGCCGGCTTGGCTATCCGTATGTGGATGGCGAACTACGGAAAGTGGCGCGCGATGCGTATGTCGACTGGCAAGGGAGCCGCTACTCGGTACCTTGGCAGTATGCCGGCAAGGAAGTGTGGGTGCGGGAGATCGCTGATGCAGTAGATGTACTGGACGGCCGTGCGAGGATTGCCGCACACGCCAGAGCGCGGCGTAAGCATGAGGTAGTCACTTTTCCTGAGCACCACCAAGGCATTCCGTTGGGAGCGCGAAGGGCGGACGGCAAGATCCTGGTGCACCTACGACAGAGTGCGCCGGTTGTGGAGAAGCGTTCGCTGTTGGCGTATGAGAGCGCTGCGAACGGAGGTGGGCGATGAACACTCCGATCGAGCGGCTGCACACGGCGCTGGAGACGTTAGGACTGAAAGCGGTGGAGGCAAGGCTAGAGAATTTGTTGGAGCAAGCGTCGAAGAAAGAGTCGAGCTATGCCGATTTTCTAGATGAGTTGCTGAACTGGGAAGTAGAGGCTCGCCGGACTCGCTACATAAGAGCCAAGCTTCAGCTGGCGCATCTGCCTTTCGTGAAGACCTTCGAGCAGTTTGATTTCAGTTTTCAGCCATCGATTGATGAACGGCAGATTCGGGAATTGCGATCGCTACGGTTCATCCACGAAGCCAGCAACGTGATTTTTCTGGGTCCACCGGGCGTAGGAAAAACGCACTTGAGTGTAGCGCTGGCGGAAGCGGCGATCCGCTCAGGCCTGGGAGCCTATTTCATCACCGCGCACGATCTGGCGGCCGACCTGGGACGAGCCTATCGCGAAGGTCGGCTGGATCGCCGGATGCGCGTGTATCTGGCGCCGAAAGTTCTGGTGATCGATGAAGTAGGCTACTTACCGCTGGACGATCTGGGAACCACGATCTTCTTCCAGTTGATCAGTGCGCGGTACGAACGAGGCAGCATCATTCTGACTTCGAACAAGAGCTACGGGGACTGGGGCTCGATCTTTGGAGACTCGATCATAGCGACAGCGATTCTGGACCGCCTGCTGCATCACTCGACGACGATGAACATCCGCGGCGAGAGCTATCGGCTGAAAGAGCGTCGCAAGGCCGGACTGGTGCCAGCCCGAGAACAGGAGCGAGCGGGGTCCAACTCCTTGGCCTCGGACTCCGTTGCGCCCAAAACGCGCCAAAAAACGGCGCTGGGCTCCACTGCGTCCGAGGCCAAGGAGGCAGCTTTATAGGGATCAGGGGTGGGGAATTTTCGACCGGCGAAATGGGGAATTTTCATCCGGCTTTGACAATGTCGCGTAAGGCCGAGGAAAGGCTCCCCTAAAGCCATGCAATTCAGGCCACCTTTCCTGCATTTCCTTCGTCATCCGATAGAGACAACTTTGCCACTAACGACTGCCTTCGGCAGGCCAAATCTCCCGAAGGCGTATAGCAACCAACCAAAATGATCGGGCGTGGCTTCGCGTAGAATTCGGAGAGTGTCTGGGTGCAACTTGGGGGAAATGTTGACAACACTGAGAACAGCCTCCCAGTAATTACTTATCTTTCTATATGGCCGAACAGAATCCCAGATAATTCCTTGGTCCTGACTCCGGAGATCCTTACCGAGTGCATTCATTCCCGTGATCCAAGACAATCCCTTGTAGATAGGCTCGTGAAAGCTTTGTCCAGTAACTTCTCCCAAGGCAAGTAAACCAACAGGAGCCGTACCGTCCTGATGACATGAAAACACGGGGTATCGCTTCGCGATGCGACATGCCCGCTTATCATAAAGGAACCACCACTCTCCTAGTTCCCCTTGTAGCGCACGAACTGAGTTCGCACAATTCAAGGCTGGTTCCAGCGGCTCTTCAACCTGGAAGGCTCTTGCAAAAGTCGAAAGTGCATAAATGGCCCAAATCTGATCGTTGAACGTACCAAACCGCCTACAGCAGGCTCGTTGAAGCAGCCCTGGAAACGCTGCTTGACCGAAAATTCCGCTCTCCGCCTGATTTTCCAGAAGCAAGTGGTAGGCGTCCACTGCAACGTCGGTTAGGTCCGGAAGCTTTCCTGTACCAGCCAGGCGCGCGTGCGATATGCCTGCCAAAAACCAGGCGAGTGCGCCGGTGCGTGCCTGTCGGCCATCCGAATAGGTCTTAATTGCCTTGTCGAAATCGAACTTGTTGAACAGTCCGCGCAGTCTGTCTGGAACAAACTCGGCTGTGAACCAGGTCAGCAATCCCAGGTCTCCAACCCCTCTGACCCATTTTGTGTCCGCCAGGACGGCGTCTCGAATCGAAGCAAGATCAAAAGGCTGCGCCCCGCCAGCCTGTACAAGCCGATTCAGACCTAACATCGCAATGATCGTGCGTCTTCGCGAAGTCTGCTGTTGGTCGAAACCATTCACGCCCAGAGTGACACATCGAACAAAGAGGTTCTCCGTCGCCTCAAATAAACGGAAAAGCGATCGTAATGCCAGAGCGTTCAGCGCCGGAATGTCGACTGACACTTCGAAGTTAGCTGTTAGAGCGGTCCTCGGCTCACTCGCTCCGGCAAGCGCTCGGACAAGTGGCCGAATAGGACCAGCAACACCGAAGTTGTATTCCTGTGACAAGAACTGGCCTGATTTTAAAGAATTGCTGAGGTGAGCCGAGTTTCAATCAACGAAGAATCTTTCGGCACGCACAGTCGCCGGTCTCCGCGGTTCAGAAGCATTTCATAACTGCGAAGGCGTCAAACCTCGACGCAGCCGCTTTTTCTTCATTTCGCGCCTCCCTTGAAAGGGGAGGACTCAACTGACTGCAAGCGAGACCGCAAACTGGAGAATGGTCTCCGCCACTCGCTTTTGCTGTTCCACAGTTAGCCCCGCGAACATAGGGAGCGAGAGGATCTCGTTAGCAGCCGCTTCCGTATTGGGAAAATCCCCGCGTTTCCATCCCCTGGAAGCGTAAGCAGCCTGCAAGTGAATCGGAATGGGATAGTGGATTCCTGTTCCGATGCAAGCATCGGTCAGGCATTTTTGCAACTCATCGCGGAACTTTGTTCGTACAACGTAAAGGTGATAGACGGATTTTGAGGAACCGGACTCTGAAGGGCGGACCACACTCTCACCAAGTGGTGCCAGGAGCTGATCATAAACCCGTGCGGACGCACGCCGCTGCTCATTCCAACGCGATAGTTGGCGTAGTTTTATCCGAAGGATTCCCGCCTGTAGAGAATCGAGCCGGCCATTGTAGCCCTCCACATCGTGATAATACTTTTTGGATTGTCCGTGATCGCGCAGCATCGCCGCTTTGTGAGCGAGCTTCTCGTCATTCGTGGTGATTGCACCGCCCTCGCCGCAAGCTCCCAGATTCTTGCCGGGATAAAAGCTAAACGCAGCGGCGCGACCAACCGAACCAGCCTTCAACCAGCGGTTCTGCTTCTTAGAGAAGTACTCCGCCCCGTGGGCTTGGCAGGCATCTTCAATGACCATCAACTTGTACTGCGCCGCCAGGTCCAGAATGGGGTCCATGTCGGCCATTTGACCGTAGAGGTGCACCGGGACAACCGCCGCGACCGGTCTTCCCAACTCCTTATGAATATACCGGCCCGTGCCTGTGTCGAGCACGCACCTCGTTTCAAGATAGTGACGCAGCTTTTGCGGGTCGAGGGTATAGGTACACGGATCGATGTCCACAAATTCGATGTGCCCTCCCGCCTGGGAAATGGCCTCGGTCGTCGCAATGAACGAATGGGGGACGGTAAGTACGATGTCCCTGGCCTGAATGCCGGCAGCCTGGAGGGCGAAACGGAGTGCATCGGTCCCGCTATTGACCCCAACGCAATACTTGGCGTCGCAATACTCCGCAAACTCTCGCTCGAATCCCTCCACCTCCGGCCCTCCGATAAAGCCTGCCGTCTCAAGGATTTTCTTGCATACGTCCAAAAGTTCGGCTTCCAGCTCCCGGTGGAGAGTCACCAGATCAACAAACGGAACCTTCGTAGCATTTGTCATCGTTTCGCCTCGGAAGAGCATGTGGTAGAACGCAAGACTTTTGCAGGATTGCCGACAACAATTGTATTCGGCGGTACATCGCGAGTAACCACGCTGCCAGCCCCGACAATCGCGTTTTCCCCGATCACTACTTTCGAAAGAATCGTCGCTCCGGAACCGATAGAAGCTCCGCGTTTGACCACAGTGGTCTCGACGCGCCAATCGCTTTCGGTTTGTAAGTCACCGTCCGCGGTAGTCGCGCGAGGAAAAGAGTCGTTGATGAATGTTACGCCGTGGCCGACGAAAACATTGTCTTCGATGGTGACGCCTTCACAGATGAAGGTGTGACTAGAAATCTTGCAGCGTCGCCCGACGCTGGCATTTTTTTGAATTTCTACGAAAGCGCCGATCTTCGTCTCATCGCCAATCTGGCATCCATAGAGATTGATGAACTTGGAAAGCCGTACACCTTGCCCGAGTTTCACATCCGGTGAGATGGCGCAAAATTCGTTCACAGGCGTATCAATTCTCCCTTCTTTTGGATCGAGGTCTCAGCCGCTTCAAGCATCTGCACGACACGCAGTCCGGCGTGGCCGTCATTGATAGGAGTTTTGTTGTTCATGATGCAGTCAGCGAAATAACCGAGTTCCACGTGCAGCGCTTCCAATTGTTCCAGTTGCGGCGCCCACATGTCTCCCGTTCGGTAGCTTACCAATGCGTCTCGGATCCCTTCTCCTGAGGCGATTTGAACGCCCTTGTCATATACGCGGATCTTTTCATCCGCTACCAGATCGTTCCAGACGAGCATCTTCTTTTGGCCGCCGATGAGCGTCGTTCGAATCTTGACAGGCGAAAGCCAATTGACATTGATGTGGGCGATCACGTTCCGCGGGAAGTAAATCGTCATGTAGGCAACGTCTTCCACTCCATTCAAGTGCTTTTCACCCGTAGCGACGACGGCCTCCGGCTCGCCCTTAATAATGTAATCCATAATGGAGAGGTCATGCGGCGCGAGGTCCCAAATGACGCTGACGTCGTGCTGGAAGAGTCCCAAGTTCACACGCAGCGAGTCGTAATAGTAGAGCTCGCCAAGGGCACCACTTTCTGTCAGCTCGCGGATCTTGCGCACCGATCCGGTGAACAGGAACGTATGGTCCACCATAATCGTCAGGTTCTTCCGCGCCGCCAGATCAATGAGTTCTTTGGCCTGGGCCGAATTCGAAGTAAACGGTTTTTCGATAAAAACGTGTTTCCCGCTTTCCAGAGCTCGCTTGGCCAATTCATAATGCGTCCAGACTGGTGTGACCACGGCAACAGCATCAATTTCGGGTGAGCACAGAATTTCAGCGGGATCAGAAACTGTTTGAATACCGGGGTGGGCCTTCCGCACGCGGGCCAATGCTTTGGAACTCTTGTCACAAACCATGTGCGGTCGCGCAAACTCCAGTCCATTTAAGTTACGGACTATATTGGGTCCCCAGTAGCCGTAACCGATCACCCCCACTCGGATCATAGATTCCTTCGGGGTGTCGGGATAACATCGGGGCGACGTTGCTTCAACAATTGAAAGTTGTGGGCTTGCCATATTGTAATTAGCTCCTTCTTCCTAAACCACCTTAGAAAACAATCCCTCCACGCCGTTTTGCATTGGATTGTGGAGTACACCTTTAAATCTAGAAACAACCACGACTCCCGTCATAAAAGACCACCCTTCGCTCTCAAAAAGCACCGAAACCCTTCAGAACGACGAGCGGAGTAGCGAAAAGAATTTTGAGATCTAACCAAAGCGACCAGCTTTCGGAATAACGCACATCCAACCGGACCATGTCATCAAAGCAGACTCGACTCCGGCCACTCACCTGCCACAATCCGGTCACGCCCGGTTTCATTTCCAAAACTCTGCGGCGGTGCCAATAATCGTAGACGTCAAACTCATACGGCAGTGGAGGGCGCGGCCCAACCAATGACATCTCATTTCGCAATACATTCCAGAACTGCGGAACCTCGTCGAGGCTTGTTTTGCGGAGGAATCTCCCTACCGTTGTAACCCGGGGGTCATTCTGAATCTTGTAGACGGGGGCCCCTCCCTCGTTCTTGTCTTCATTCTCCTTCTTGCCCCCAATGAAAGAGCGGACGTAATCGCGGTGAATCCCTGGGTCATTGTTTATGTACATCGTGCGGAATTTGAGACACTTAAAATTGATTCCGAATTGTCCGAGCCTTTCCTGTTCGAAAAGGATCGGGCCGGTGGACGTTAGCTTTATGGCCAGCGCGATGGCCGCCAGGAGAGGCGAAAGGATGAGCAACAACAAGCAACTTCCGAAGATGTCCATCCCTCGCTTGATCATCTGGGGCAGCCGTTTCTTCAAAACTTCTCGAGAAAGTTCCGGGTATATTTTGAGATCGGCGATTCTGTGGGGGTGGTCGTTATCCCAGGTCTCCGGAAAAACATGAGTGGTAACGACGAGATTTGTAACCACACTTTGATTAAAATGACTCTTCAAGACGGCTTCCACTTTGGATTGCAAGAACTCGCTAACGTGACTCTCAGTCTTCAGATGGATTTCCGTGAATAACACTGCGAGGATTTCGCCGTGCTGGTACCATCCAACGACGTCGGTCGCTCGCGTCGTGTTGATTACGGCAGACGAGAATCGCTCAATGAATCGCGGACCTGCTCCCTCCTTGTGCACGGCATGTGTGTCAAGGAGCATCAAAACGAAAGGTCTGCGGGAACGTTGTGCGCGCCGGCGCTCAAGCGTCAGCATTCGGTGGAAGGCCTCTTCTGTAAGGAGGTCTTCTCGCTTGGCTCGCAAGTCGCCGAACCGTGGCGACAGGTTCAGGCTATTTCGCAGTGGTTCCGCTTGCGCTCCCATGATCGAGGCCTTTGATCCGCTATCACCCATTCGTGTTCCTTATCCAACCAAACTCTTCAAACCCGCCACAAATCCGGATGCTCCTCGACATGTTCAGGTCAGCCCTAGGAACTCAACAGCAGTCGTAAGATCAAATATCGTTTTAGGCGACCACTCCCTCTAGTAATGGACGAGAAGTCACTTGCTGGAGAACTGCGGGTCGAGCGGGGACAGTGGGACTCACGCAACACCGATCAATTTCCAGAGCAACTGAACGACGGAGCAAAGACACGGACACGACGATGCGCTGATTCCCCTTAAAATTAATCAAAATCCCTTCCAGGCCACGTAAAGCGTCAGTTTCAATCCGCACTTTCTGCCCAAGTTCGAGGTAGGGCCAAGGCTCAGCTCGCAAACCTGAAGACACAACGGTTTCAATGGCCGCAATCTCTCGATCATCCACGGGGAGCGGTACTTTGCCGCATCCGACTACCGCAATTACCCCGGGCGTCACTAGAATCGGCAAGCGTTTCTGCGCATCGAAGCGACAAAATACATAGCCTTGAAACAAGGCCGTGCATGTTTCCCTAAGCTTTCCATTCCAGCGCTTCTTCGACTTATACGTCGGAAGAAGGGTTTGATAACCCTTCCCCGCTAGCAAGACAGCCGTGGAGGCTTCCCAGCGCGTTCTGACCTGAAGTGCAAACCATCGCTGCGTATCTGTCTCTAGGCTCATCGCTCGTTTGAGGTTTCCTTTCCCGGTCGCCGGCTTGAAGACCCTCACCCGCCTAAGCTACCGCCATTGATCCGGGGTTTTGACTAAGAACTACCTCGCAATCACCCTGCCGGTCTCCCAAGCGGGCCCCGGTATTAACCTGGATTCCGACGTTCTCCGTAAATATCTGATATGACAAGTCTTAGCTTCCAGAGATCGATGTGTTACAGAGGATGCTGCGAGAAATTCGAGTGAATTGCATCCATCACAGTGAAAACTCTTGCCACGAATGACTAGGGCTTTTCCTTGAAGAGCCAACGAGCGCACGCCTGAATTTGAACGCCAGATGACGCTCGTGCATCCTCCATGTTCGCAAAGGGTTACAATACCTTCAAAGAAGTACATTTGCTTCTCAAGTGCTTCACGGAAGTAGCACTGGATTGGCACCGCATCCCAGCAGCACGAGGCGCGGTAACCTCCAAGGGAAGTTGAGATTTGGAATTCTAAGGTCATGATCTTGGATAACGCCAGAACAAGCCTCTCGCGTCGATGGCTGCTATTCGGTGTTTGGGTTCTCATCGCTTCGGTTCTGTTCGTGCGACCGCTCACTCGCCTTGTCCACTTGTCTCTATCGAATGACGACACGTCCCACGTCATCCTGATTCCCTTCCTCGCCGCTGGCCTGCTCTATATCGAGCGGCACTCCATTTTCCGTACCCCATCAACGAACGTGGGCCTAGGCTCCGTGCTAGCAGCACTTGGAATTGGAGTGGTCGTCGGCACACGACTGGCTGGCCAAGCCCTGACGCCGGATATTCAACTTACCGGCTATATTTCCGCGCTTGCCTTGTTCTGGACTGCAGGATTTTCCTTGTTCTTCGGAGGAGCTGCCGTGAAAGCAGCCTATTTCCCCCTGCTCTTTCTTTGGCTAATGGTTCCTCCGCCATCCTTCGTTTTGAACCGGATCATCTATTTCTTGCAGGCGGGCTCGGCGGATATCACGGGGGCCCTTTTTGACCTCTTTGGAATTCCGGCACTTCGGGAGGGATTCGTGTTTCACCTTCCACAGGTAAGCATAGAAGTGGCGAAAGAGTGCAGCGGCATCAGGTCGAGCATGGCACTGCTCGTGTTAGCGCTGCCAGTCGTGCACTTCGGGCTCCGACGTTTTTGGAAGAAATGTGTCTTTTTACTGTGTGCCGTGCTGATGATGATCTTGAAGAACGGAATCCGAATTGCCACTTTGACGTTGCTAGCTATCTATATAGATCCGAGCTTTCTTTTCGGAAGGCTTCACCGCAACGGAGGGATTGTCTTTTTTCTCTTGGGATTGTTTCTCCTGCTGCCCGTCTACCACCTATTGAGACAAGGCAAACCAAGCGAGCCAGAGATCAAGACGACAACAATGGCTAATCCGGTGTAGTGAGAGACGCTTAGGGCTTTGGGCGAATGGGAGTGACCTCTGTTCAATCTCTCCTTGGCCGGTGGTGAATCCCCAATGCCCAACTGCAGGCATGGCATTGTTATTCTGAATTTCCGTAGGAGCTTGCATAGTACTGTCCGTAAGTCGCCTCCGGCCCCGCGCCATTCAGCACCACTCCCAATAAGTTCTTGCCCTCAAACTCGGCCGCAGCTCTCGTGACGAGTTCGAAATTGGTGACTCCCGCCCTTACAACAAAAAGAGTCCCATCGCAAAAATCCGCCAATAAATGGGGATCGTGCACCGGTATTGCTGGAGGAGAATCAATAATGACAAAATCAAACAGTGGTGTCACAAGGTCCAGTAAGCGCTTCATTCGTTCACCTAGAAGAAGTTCACTTGGGTTGGCTACCTCGCTGCCACCGGGGATCAAACAAAGCCTTTCATTTGTACCGCTTTGAATTACGGAGTACTCATCGGCCTCTCCTCGAAGGTAGTCGGTCAATCCAGGAGTCTTGGGGGCACCGAGCGCCAAATGGAGCCGCGATGCGCGCAGATCTGCATCAATTAGTAGGACGCGCCGCTCCTGCTGGCGGATGATGGACAAGGCAAGATTCGAAGCGACAAAGGTCTTGCCTTCCGCAGGGACACTGCTGGTCACCAGGATGCGCCTCAATGTCCGCGTACCGGCAATCTGATGCAAGCGCGAACGGAGAGTGCGAAAACTTTCCGCTCCATTTTTCATGGCGTCCTGACACGTGAATAAGGCCGTCCGCGGATCGGGCTTCCAATCGGGATGGGAACAGCGCTTCAGAAGTTCTTCGAAGGATGGTAAATGCTGGCTATCCGTCCTTCTAAAACGGCTTGGCAGGTCCGCTTGGGAATTGTCTCTTGGCCCGAGCGCTGGAAGGAGTTCTGCATCGACAGCTAAGAGATCTGGAACTGCGCTCGCAGTTCCGCGCGACATCTTTTCTTCCGCGGCCTTTTTCAAGGCGTCATGAATCCGACTCATATTTTCCCTTCAGCAGAGGAATGTTGTACTCGATGCGTTAAGCCCCAGTTCCTATGGTGCGAAAGTTGGGCTGTTCTCTTGACAAGTCTGATTCACTCTGCATCGATCGGTCGAAGAGAGGTACGACTGACAGCACGGGAAGCTTGAGGTGCATTTCAACATCCCGCTCTGTATGCAAGGACTTGTCGCTCACTGCCAGCAAGAAGAGAATCCCAAGCCCGAGCGCAAGGCCACCCGCTGCACCTCCTCCGAGAAACATTGGCACTTTGGGGAACGAAGGTTTGTCTGGCAAGCTCGCCGGATCCAAGACCCGGAATTGTTCGCCCTCTTGCTGCTGTTGAAGGTTGCTGGCCATGGTCGCCTGTTGTTTGTTCTTCAGCAAAGTGTTGTAAAAATCGAGAGCTGTTTGGTAGTTTCTAGTCAATTCTTTATATTGCTGCTCAACAATCGGGCTTGACTGTACGCGGCCTTCATAGACGTGAATTTGATCTTGCAGATGACTCTGTTGCTTCGTTAGATCCGCAATATTTAGATCGTCCTGGTGAAGCTTCGCACGTAGTTGTTGGATTTGCGGCGGTTCTCCCAATGCCAGACGGCTCGCCGCTTCATTTTTCGCCTGCGCCGGCGGTGCAGCGGCCATCTGCTTTTTGAGGTCGCTGATAAGAGCTTTCAGTTTGACCACATCAGGATGTTCATCCGTATATTTTGAACGTAGGGTGGCGAGCTGGTCTTGTAATGCCGCAAGCTGCTGGTCCGCTGTCTCGGGGCTCTGTCCCGATTGGGAGGCCTGCCAAGTGGCCTCTTGCTGCGTTAAGAGCGTTTGATTGAACGCCTTATCCTGCTGCGCTCTGCTGACCGCCTGTGTAATCGCTTCGAGCTGAGTATTCATACCCGCGAGAAGACTCAGATTGGTCTGTTCTTCGTCAGGCAAAGCCCCGAGATAGCGCTGTTTGAATTGCGCCAGCTTTGCGTCCTGGGCGTCGAGCTTGGCTTTGGCATCCTCAAGCTGTTGCGTGAGGAACGAAGTAGCTTGCTCTCCCGCCTGTACCCCGGCCCTGGCGCTCTCCGCAGTGAACATCGAAGTGATCTCGGTACAGATTTGTTGGGCCAGGAAGGCGTTGTCGAAGGTTACTTTTACCGTAAACCCGGGAAGTTGGCGGTTTGAAGTCCCAGCCATGGCTTCCATCGGTGTTACTTCGACTGAATCTCGCAGCTTGAGCGCCAGATCATCCATCGAATATCGGTTGCGGTCCTTCTCATAAAGATTAAACTTCTGAATTACCGGCTCCAACCGGCTGCGGCTGAGAATCTGTTGCTGCATCGAAGCTAAGCTGGGGCCAAGGTTCTCGGGCACGACCGGTTTGACGATGTCTGCCGACACTGCCGGAGGGTCGACGAGGATTACAGTTTGTGAAGTGAATCGCTTCGGCAGAATCTTAATCGCCACGACTGCGAAGGCAGTGCAACTCGCGATCGTAATGAGCAGTGTCCACCAGTAGCGCCTCAGAACGCGCTTTGCGTCCTCAAAACTGATTTCGCCGTTTCGAACCATTGGGTCCTCACCGACCTTCTACACTACTTTGCCGCTGACTCATTCCAGAGCCCAAAACATAGGCCTGAGAGCAGAAACACAACTCCCGGGGTTACACACTGCACGGTCGGTGCCACGTTGCCAAGGCATCCTAAGCTGCACATCCAATCGTAAACCGAACAATTGCCAGAACTTATGTCGATCATGCAAGTGTGCCCGAAGAATTCCACGATGTTCTTGCACCGGAGGCTGCAGAAAGTGGAACAAGTCTACCCGCATTATCCTCTTATTTCTTCACATCAGTGAAGAGATAACCGCCAATAAAGATTGGGGAGCTAGCCAACGCTTGCAAGGCATAGGACTCTGCGACCTCATTAACTCCTTATGTATCAAAGCTTTATATACGGCCTGGTGGTATTTGGACGAGGTGCGACATTAAGCTCAAGGTCTCGGAAGGCCTCCCAAGACTGGCCTTCTCCTTGCTTAAAAGATGCTTTGAATCTATGAATTGCAAAATTCGCCAGTTGCCCTTTCTGGGCCTTACTCTCAGCTTGGTTTGCTTCTCTCTTGGTTGCCACCGTGACCCAAACGTGCAGAAGTTGAAGTTCCTGGCCGAAGGAGACCACGAATACCAGCAGCAGAAATTTGCGGCAGCCGAGATCTACTACGGTCGCGCCCTCCAGATTGATCCGCGCTTTGCGGAAGCTCACTACAAACTTGCTCAGTGCTTTTCGCAGCAGAAGCTTTGGGCCAACGCCTACACGGAATTACTACGAACGGTGGAACTGCGACCGGACGATTGGGCCGCACAATTGGATCTCGGCAATTTACTATTAAGAGCCGGCAAGGGCCAGGAGGCGCAGACTCATGCGCTTCTCGTTCTGCATGACAAGCCAGACGACACAGATGCGCAGATCCTACTCTCAAATGCAGATGCCCTTTTGGGAAACCGAAAGGCAGCCTTGGAAGAAGCTCAAACAGCCGTGCGGCTGTCTCCTCAACGCGCTGATGTATTTCTGCATCTCGGTCTTCTCCACGCCCGTTACGGCTCATACCAGGAGGCCGAGCAGAATTTAATCAAAGCGCAAGCGCTCGCCCCCAACTCCGACGGCCCCCTAATGACCCTGGGAGCCTTTTATGAGCAACAACGGCGCTTGCCTGACGCAGAGGAACAGTTTCAGGCTGGGATCCGAGTCGCGCCCAAGGATCCGCTCCCCCGTGCCGCGCTCGCCGCTCTCTATTCCAGCGAAGGCAAACACGAACTCGCTGAAAGTGTTCTGACCGAAGCGAAGCTGCAGCTGAGTTCCGACCCCAATGCCTATCGACTCCTAGGAGACTATTATGTGAGCCAGGGGGACACCTCGCGGGCGCTGGCGGAGTTTGCCTCTTTAACCCAGGAACACCCAAAGGACCTTAACGTCTGCAAATCGTATGTCCAATTGCTGATTCACATTGGACAAATTCCAGAAGCGTCAAAACAGACTGATGTAATCCTGCAAAACTCCCCGCAGGATGCAGAAGCACTGATCCTAAAGGGAGAAATCCTTCTTCGCCAGAAAGACATCGCGGAAGCCTTGTCCGTCTTACAGCAGGCTTTAAAGGATGCTCCGGAGAATCCCGGCGGCCATTATCAATTGGGTTTGGCTCTCGATGCCAACGGCAACGAAACTCAGGCGTTGGACCAATGGAAGAAAGCCGTACAGTTGCGCCCCACATTGGCTGAAGCTTGGATCGCTCTTGGCTCCGCCGCGACACAACGCGGAGACTGGCAAGGTCTCGAGACGGACGGCAAAGAGCTCCAGAAAATTGCACCGCGATCTCCAGAAGGCTATCTCTTCCATGCTACCGCTCGCTTTAATCAAGGCGATGCCGCCGGCGCGGATGCCGATTTGAACCGCTTGATTCAGATCGCACCACAGAACCCGCTCGGTTACACAAAATTGGGCCAACTTCGCGCTGCAGAGAAGCGCTGGAAGGAAGCAGAGAACTTCTACAAGGAGGCGTTGAAGCGCTCTCCAGATTTTTCCGATGCGATTCAAGGCTTGGCTCAATTGGACATGGATCAAGGTAAGCCCGACCAGGCGCTTCAATTCCTTCAAGCCCAGATCCAGCGCAATCCCAATAGTGCGGCGCTCTACCTTCTCGAAGGCAAGGCATTCTTACAGGAGAAAAAGCTCACCGACGCACAAAAGGCACTCTCGCGCTCCACAGAATTGGACCAACAAAATGTCGCAGCCTTTGCTCTCTTGGGCCAGGCGCAGTTGGCCCTAGGCGACCGCGCGGATGCAGTCTCAAGCTATCAACACGCGATCGCAATAGCGCCGAACAATGTGATGCTGTACTCCGCGTTGGGAGGCGCTTATGAGGCCCAAGGAAATTGGGAGCAGGCCGAAGCAACTTACCGAAAAGGCGTGGCGATTCAACCAGACAATGCTCTGCTCGCCAATAATCTCGCCTATCTGCTGCTCGAGCACGGCGGCAGCGTGAACGTTGCTCTGACTCTGGCCCAAACCGCCCGCAAAGGACTCCCCAAGCTCCCCAATACCGCCGACACTCTCGGTTGGGCTTACTATTACAATGGAGCCTTTTCGGTGGCGGCGCCCCTTTTTGAAGATGCTGTCAAGCAAGCCCCAGGCAACTTGGCCTACCGCTATCACCTCGGCCTGGCGTATCGGAGAATGAATGAAATCGCGCAGGCGCGCACCCAGTTTGACAAAATTATCGCTTTGAACCCGACATCGCCACTCGCAGATCAGGCACGCCAAGCCTTAAGCGAGATTTCCAGCAACTGACCTTGCTTCGCAAGAACCATCAGCGCCCCACGAGATTTCGAACCGTTTAGGGAGCCGCAAAGGAATTCATGCTGTTGTGTCTCAGACACGCAACCAGGATGAAAAGGCTCTGTGCCTCGTTCCAAAACAGCATTGTCTGAACGATTCTTCGCTCTGTCGGAAAATTCTCGGAAAAAGCATTGGCTTCGTCCGGCTCATCCCATCGAGCCCGAACTCAAGATATCTTCGCTCGAGGTTTATCCCTACACGAGCTTGTCTTGAAGACTTGAGCGAACCCTACGACCTCGATTGTGGAGTCGGCAGCATCTCCGTAGTCGCAGGTATCTACTTCATGAGCCTGGTGTAGGCGCTATCATTTAGTCCCCTGGGGGGCTGCCGTATTGAATGGGCAAAGCCATGAATCCACAAGTTTCTGGTTGGCGGCGTTTCCTCTATTGGATCCCCGCTTTCCTCGTCGCCATACTGATCTCGCTCTTTTCCACTCACTATTTCAGCGGTGAGCAAACCGCCAGAATCATCATCCCCGTTATCCATTGGTTCTTCCCCGGGGCTTCACCCCACATGCTGCGCCTCATGCACATAGGAATTCGCAAATTGGCGCACGTCATTGAGTTTGGCTTGTTCAGCATCACCGTCTTCCGAGGGATTCGAGGAGGTCGGTGCGGCTGGCGCTTCAGTTGGGCTCTGGCCACTCTTGCGATTGCACTCGCCTACGCCGGGTTGGATGAGTGGCACCAATCTTTCGTGCCGCTGCGAGAGGCCCGAGTGCGCGACGCGACGATTGACGGCTTCGGTGCTGTGTTGCCTCAGGCTCTCGTCTGGTTTTACTCCAAGCTTAGAACGAACCGGGCCGAATCGACCGAGTCTTCAGCGGACACTTCGGTCTAATGAGTGAGGAAGTTCTCTCAATCAAGGTATGTTTGCCGTAGCGGGCGTAGAGTACAAGCTCTCGTTCCCGCTAGAATCCACGGCCGTGGCCACGTAGGTATAGGTTGTCGCGTTTTGGACAGTAGTGTCGGTGTAAGCCAATGTCGTAATAAGTGAGCTGTTAATCTTAATATACACGGTTCCAGCGCCAGTGAGTCGGTAGATGTTGTACCCGGACACTGTTGAGGTGCTAGCGGTCCAAGTCAAAGCCACAGAATGCGTCTGCACTGCCGTCGCTGTGAAATTCACTCCCGTCAAGTTTGCTCCATTAACCGTCACAGCCTGGCTGGCAGGGGCATACGTATATCCGGTATAGCTCGGCGTGACTGTATAGACCCCGTTGGCCAGCCCAGTGAACGTATAATTCCCGGTACTATTGGCCATCGTTGTCGCGTTGGCGGCACCGCTTAGGGTGACGTTTGCCAGGTCCCCGCCTGCCGCCGGACTAATCGTCCCGGAGATGCTATAAGTTGGGTTGGCTGTCGCTGTGAAATTCACTCCCGTAATATTCGCGCCGCTGATCGTTGCATTCTGGCTTGTGGGATTAAACGTATAGCCCGTGCGACTCGGCGTGACAGTATAGGCCCCATTGGCTAACCCCGCGAAGGTGTATGCGCCTGAGCTGTTGGCTGTCGTCGTAGCACCCGCTGCCCCGCTCAAAGTCAATGTTGTGCCACTGCCGCCTGCTGTTGGGCTGATCGTTCCCGAGATGGTATACGTCGGATTCGTCTGAGCTGTGGCCGTGAAATTAATACCTGTGACATTCGCCCCATTAACCGTGGCAGCTTGGCTGGTTGGCGCAAATGTGTAGCCAGTATGGCTCGGAGTTACCGTATACGCTCCGCTGACAAGTCCCGTGAAGGTATAAGCGCCTGAACTGTTGGCAGTCGTCGTGGAGCTTGCAGCTCCGCTCAACGTCACTGTCGCGCCGCTCCCGCCTGCCGTCGGACTAATCGTCCCCGAGATGCTGTAGGTTTGCGGGGTGGCGGTAAAATTCAATCCCGTGGTGACATTGGCGCCGCTGATCGTTACGCTCAAATTTGGGGGGCTAAATGTGTAACCCGCATGGCTCGGAGTGAGTGTATATGTTCCGTCCGCCAATCCGGTAAAACTGAAAGAGCCCGAACCGTTTGCCGTGGTGGTCGCGCTCGCCGCGCCGCTCAAGGTCATCGTCGCGCCGCTCCCGCCGGCGGCAGGCGTGATGGCGCCTGAAATGGAGTAGGTCTGCGGTGCCGGAGAGCCTGCGGCTTTTTGACTACTCACAACACCGGCACATCCGCAGAGGAAGATCACTGGCAGTAGCGTCGCAGCCAAAATGAGCGTTTCGCGAATTCTGGAATTCATAGACTGCGGACTTAGAAGCCTGCCTAGGCTGCACCGCTTTCGTTCAATTCTCATCGTCCAGGCCCTCAGACCTTTACTGGACGCAAGAGTACTTCTTTGGCTGTCTCTGACAAACTGATTGGAAGTCTAGTTTAAGTACAGGTGTTACCCTGTCCGGAGGGACGACCACTTTCCGTTGCTAGGTGACGAAACCTTTTTGCCACCACACCTCTCGGAATCTAGAATCTTCCCGACTAGGAACAGGGACGAGAATACCGCGCCCTTCTACAATAGTTACAGTATTAAAGACTATGTTTTTCCACAGCCTGTGGATTTATTTACCTATCCGGATCAAAGGTACCTTAACCCTGCCAGGACAGCGACCCATGGCTCGAAATACTTGCAATGCCTCCTAATTCATCATGGGATCGTAGCCGTCGCTTGATTCGAATACATGCTCTCATTGCCGCTGGAATCTACCGCTGTTGTGACGTAATAGTATGTCGTGCCACTCTGTACTGTCGCATCTGTGTAAGTAAGACTAATGACCAGAGAGGAGTTGATTTTCGTATACCCGCTGCCGCTCACCGAGCTCCGATAGACGTTGTATCCCGATACTGTAGAAGTGCTGGCATCCCAATTGAGTGCCACCGAATGCTGCACCGGTGCAACTCCAGTTCCCGAGAGTGAGACCGTAGCTGGTGAGCCGGTGGCGTTACTCACAATCGAGATGCTGCCATTTACGCTTCCCGCTGCACTGGGGTTGAACTGAACCGACAGGATCAGGTTCTGCGTCGGAGATAGAGTCACCGGCGCGGCTCCACCAGTCATCAAATATCCTGATCCTGTCAAGTTTATCTGCGAGATCGTCACGGATGAGTTGCCCGTATTCGTGACGGTTACATTTTGTGAGGCAGAGGTCGTGCCCGTCGTGACGTTGCCAAAGTTCAAGTTCGTCGGGCTGACCCCCAAAGTAAGGGTCGCAGCAATTCCCGTACCGGTGAGGCTGACTGAAGTCGGCGAGGTCGGGGCATTACTCACAATCGATAGGTTGCCGGAGGAGGCCCCAACGGAGGTAGGCACGAACGCCACGGTAATCATCGCTTGGCTTCCTGCGTTGACATTCAACGGCAACGAGAATCCACTTACGTTGAAAGCTGAACCGGTCTCATTTACCTGAGTGATGGTCAATGTTGCTGTGCCAGTATTGGTGATGACCAATGCTTGGGTCGAATTACTACCGACAACATCGTTTCCAAAATTGATGGGCGTTGGACTCACCTGGATTGCTGGGGCAGGAGCGGGGTTTACCGTCAGTGTTGCCGCCGAACTCGTCACTGTCCCGGCCGTGTTTGTCACCACCACCCGGAACGTCGACCCGCTATCCGTCGTCGCCGTCACTGGCGTCGTGTAGCTCGTCCCCGTCGCTCCCGCGATATTCACTCCGTTCTTCTGCCACTGGTAGCTCAGCGGCGCTGTCCCGCCCGCCACTACCGTGAACGTCGCCGTCTGTCCTGCTGTCACCGTCTGGTTCACCGGTTGCGTCGTAATCGTGGGAGCGACTACCGC